>Ga0193955_1000250_pt1 | contig 33979 bp, 16 predicted proteins | sample BB_6_MG_FD_140343 | JGI IMG/M metagenome (GOLD analysis project Ga0193955, IMG submission 140343) | Microbial mat bacterial communities from the Broadkill River, Lewes, Delaware, United States - BB_6_MG | ecosystem: Environmental > Aquatic > Freshwater > River > Microbial mats | place: USA... | reverse complement strand
TTTTACGTTCGCTGCTGAAATTGAATTATCTGACAATACTACATTGTAATCTTGGTCTATATTTACTTTATCTCCACTTGTCCCTCTATTACCTATGAGTGTATTCACATCATTAAAGCTACTGCTACTTATATCACTCACTGCTGTCGCTGTTACCAACCCTGTTGTATCACCATTGATTGTATTTAGATCTGCTGCGGATGCGGTTGTATCTGAAAGGGTAACGGTTTCATCACCTAAACCTGTTACAGTTCCAGCGATATTAGCAAGGTACGAAGCGTGTACTTGTGCAATAGTTCCTGTAATACTGTTTAGGCTTGTTACATCAATTAATGCGGTAGAATTTCCGTCTAATGTATTTAGTACACCTGCATCTATTGTAGTATCAGTTAATTCTACTGTACCTGTTCCAGCTATGTTTAAGCCATTTACTCTTGTAGCATCTGTAATCAAAGTCACTGTATTATCTACTTCAATATTAGAATCTCTAAAATTACCTGTGAAAGTTGAGTTTGCAGTAAACTTGATAGTCTCTGTTCCTGTTGTGCTTAAAGTATTAAAGTCTTGTGATGAATCTGTATCAACTTCAACTATTATGTTTCCATCTCCCGTTACAGGTTTAGCACTTAGCTGGTCATCTAGCAGACTAATTGTTACGCCCGCATTTGTTATGATGGAATCCACTGCACCTAGAATATCATTAGCATCACCTGTTTTATCAACATTAGCAACTATGTCATAAATAATATGGCCACTTCCACTGTTTGTTATATTTGTAAAATCATTATTGTTATTTGTAGCTGTTGATTCTATAATTAAGCTTGATGTATTTGTTATACCATTAACATCCATTGTATCATCTATCTGATCGGCATTAAGCGTAAATGTGCGTCCAGAATTTATTACAAGGTCGGTTAAAATAGCTACATTGTCACTTCCCTGAGAGGAAATATCTAAATCACTGGTAACGCTCATTTCTAGTTTTGCACCGTTTACTAAAGAGATTAAACTGTAATCATTGTTACCAACTGTTCCTGCATTAAAGTGTGTTTCTCCACTATCTATTGTTAAGGCACTGTGTCCATCTATATCAGAGGAGTCTAGTGTCAATGCCCCTGTCACATCAATATTTTTTACATCATTTGCAATTTTGTTACTTAAATCATTTGTAGCATTAAGTACTAAGTTTTCAATTCCAGTAGTTGATGTAAAAGTGGTTCCTGTTGCTAAAGTAACTGTATCTGAAGTACTTAAACCACCAGTGATATTTATAGCAGTTGTTGTTGCGTTTACAAAAAGCGTTTCATTTGCACCAAATCCACTTACTCCACCTGCATCTACATCGTTTGTAGCATTATTAATTGTTATTGTTCTTGGTGCTGTGTTTGTGTCTGACTTAATTAAGTTTGTGGCTGTGTTAACACTTGTTAAGTCTATTGAATGGTCACTGTCATTAATTTTCAAGTTAAATGTTGCTACATTCGCATCTATTGTTAACGTATTTGTTATATTTTCAGCAGATGCTAAAGACACGTTGAGGGTATCAGCATTCCCTGAACCTTTTATGTCCAACCCATCTTTGGAAATGCCAGATTCTACGTTCATAGTTAAAGACGCAGATGCACTTGAAGCATCTATATCTAAGTGAATATCGTTGACAGTTGTCGCTTGGGTTAAACCTTCAAACTTAATCTTATCAGCCGTAATATTTAAAGCACTCATAGAATTATCAGTACCATTACCATTAATAATTAAAGTTTCTCCTGTAGCATTGATCGAGCTAAAACTATTAACCTGTTCCACTGTCATTTCAAGGGTTGCATTATCAACTTCAATGGTTTCAAAATTTCTAATATCTACAACACTTAAGTCTATATTTCCTGAGCTTCCACTTACTTTAAGAGTGTCACCCCCTGTATCGGCACCACCATCAAGCACTTTAGAAACATAACTACTTTGATCGTCTATGGTTAAAGTATCATCACCATTTCCCATTGTTATGGTATCAAAATCCATACCAATCCCACGCATATCCAAATCATCATTACCACTATCGGTGGTTAATTTTTCAATATTTTCTACATTTTCAAAATCTGAAAGGGATTTATCTACCGTGCCTGTGAGTACAAGTTCATCAACTCCATCACCACCATCAAGTGTATCAAGGGTTGAGAAGTTAGTATCTGAATAATTATAGGTATCTGTTTGTGTTCCACCCTTTAGTTTCACATTGTTTTGATCCAGAGTTATAGTGTTTATGGTATCTGCAAATTTAATAGTTTCAAAGTTTGTTACATTGGTTAAGTCGGTATCAGAAAGGTTATTTGCCGTACTTGGCGTATTTCCTGTTACTTGGTCTAAGATTTGAAGAGTATCTCCACTCGCTTCATTTCCTTCACCTGCATCGACTGTGTCACTTGAATTTAAATTTGTTGTGCTAAATTGAACTAAATCATCATGGCTTCCGCCACTTATCACATCATTCCCTGCACCGTCTAAAAAGGTATCTGAACCACCGTTACCTGTTAAAATATCATTGCCACCTAGACCTGAGAGTGTATCATTAGCACTGTTTCCTGTTATAGTATCGTTTGTATCTGTGTTACCTGTTACCTCGCTCCCAGTTCCTACCGTAACATCAATAATGGTATTTTGAATATTTGTTAATGTTTTTCCTGTTGTTAAATCAACATCACTTACACTTGCTGTAGTATCAATTTCTATGGTATTTGTTTGTCCAGCATTCCCTTCAAATGTTGTAAATTCATTTAAGTTATCACTAATAATAGAAACTTTTTGATCACTTGCACCTTGATAAAATTTAAGATGTTCTATACCCGCTAGATCTATGGTTGGATCTATAAAACTATAATCTTCAGCAGAATTGATAAAAAGGGTATCTGTTCCTAAACCAGCATCTATGGTATCACTCGGATCACCCACGCCATTGTCAACATATGAGGCATGGGTATATTCTATGGTGTCATTTGAAGCATATGTATTTACTATGTCTGTACCTGAACCAAGTTTCACATAATCAGAAGCATTACTTGTTTTAATAGTCATGTCATTTGTCATAGCCGAAGCATCGATGTTTACACTACTACTTATAGCATCTGTTGCATCTACGCTTGTGATTCCTGTTGTATTTGCATTTGTCCCTAAAGTGACTGAGTGTGTATTGTCACTTGATAATACAATAGATTCAACAGAGCCGACATTTACAAAGTCGCTATCGATTATCGTCGCCGCATCAGTTATTTCAATAGTATCATCATTGTCACCACCAAGAACTTTAGCATCTGTTCCAAATTCTGCATTGGTAAACTTAAACGTATCATTTCCACTCGCTCCTAAAAGAGAATCAACACCAGCACCACCCGTAATAACATCATCTCCTGCTCCACCTAAAATACTATTATCCGCATTACTACCCACAATAATATCACTGTTTGCTGAACCTACCACATTTTCAAAATTGTAAAGGGTATCTGTTTTTCCATAAGCATTGGTTGCACTTCCTGTTGTTCCATCACTGCTTAGATCTACACTAACACCGCTTCCTGTGTCTTCAAAATCATAACGAATGGTATCTTGATCAGAATCATTTGTAGCAGTTGTTACATCATCTGCAAAAAAGATATTATCTCCATCATTTGATGTGATGGTATCATCTCCACCATTTGCTATAACGGTGTTATCGGATGATGATCCGATGATAGTATCATCTTGGTTTCCTGTTTTAATATGCTCAATAGAGTTTAATCCATCACTAGAACCGTTAATCCCTTTTGAGGTACTTCCTAGATCTAGATCAGAAATTATTTTACTCGTAGCATGAGAGTAATCTACCCAGTCACCATTAACTTCATCCCCACCATCATATGTATCATTACCATCTGTTGCAAAAAAAGTATCATCCCCACTTAAACCATAAATAGAATTATCTGCACTATTTCCCGTAAGTGTATCGCTTTCGTTTGTGGCTATAATATTTTTCATTTTTATAAGCTGATCTGTGAAATGCTTTGAACCATCTGAAACAGCAACTACTTGAGCGTGGTCATTGGCTGCGTCTAAATCTAAAATAAGTTTATTTCCCGCACTTACCCCAGAATAATCTGTTAAACTTGTTTCTGCACCACCTATATTTACACTAAAAAAGTCATCTCCCAAAGATGCTACGAAACTATCTTGTCCACCACCACTCAAAAATGTATCTTCGGCATCACTTCCATAAAAAATATCGTTATGTGATGACCCTTCCACTGTTTCTATATTTAGCAATACATCAGTATCTCCAAAGCCATCTTCAACATTTTTAATGACATCATTATAATTTACAATTATACCTGTAGGTGCACCACCTAAACCGAAATAACCAGCGTAAGTAGCAACATCATCTCCAGTTCCACCATCAAGATAATCATTTCCACCTAAGCCGATTAAAGTATCATTACCACCTAGTCCTAGTATTGAATTATCTCCAGCATCTGCATAAAGTGTATTTATACTGTTTGAGCCTTTCATATGCTCAAAATTGCTATGAGCACCATTGAGTCCGCCAATAGTATCATAAGAGTTTAGAAAAATTGAACCAGTTCCTTCAAGAGAACCATCGATCCAGTCACCACCACTTCCATGAGTATATACATCTTTTGCACCATTTAGTGTTCCTGATACAAGGATATTATTATCCCCTCCATTAACAGTATCTGATCCAGCACTTATAAATAATGTGTCATCACCGTCATAAAGATTTACAATATTTTTACGGTCATTACCTGTAAATGTATCATTAAAATCTGTAGCATTTAGATGCTCTATACCTATTATAGTTCCTAGTGTTGCCCCATAACCATCTTTACTTATCACTCCCGTATCTAAGTTTACAGTTATCCCTTCTGTTACTGAAGTACCTATTGTTGGAGTGTCACCATTTGTAGAGGTGTAAGTTGTTCCACTTGCATAAAATTCTAATCTGTCTTCATCACCAGAACCACCATTGTAAGTGTTATTTCCCATATTTGAATAAATTGTATCATTTCCAGATCCACCTTCTAATATATCGTTTCCTTCTCCACCATCGAGTGTATCATTATTGTTTCCACCAGAGATAGAATTATTGTCTGTACCTCTAGCAATTACTATGTCATTTCCATCTCTTGCTGATACGTTTAGACCTTCAGTGACAGTAATCTCATCTGCTGCGTGAGTACCATAAATAGACTCTATTGAGTCAAAGGTTGTAGTGTTATCATCACCATGTGCATTTGTTCTTGTCATGTCTGACATATCAAGTCTTATTGAAACATGATGCCCATCATAGTAGTAATCAACTACATCATCTCCTGACCCACCAAAGTATATATCTGCATCTTCTCCCCCAATTAATCTATCGTTATCACTTCCACCATATAAGGTATCATTTCCAGAACCACCTTCAATAGAATCTCTTCCATCTTGACCATAGATGGTATCATTACCACCATTACCATACAGATATTCAAAAGTTGAATTATCTCCACCTTCTATAATGTTATTATTATCATCACCATGGATAGTATCTCCGGTGTTTACATCTGTTCCTCTAATATTTTCTATATTTTTAATGTTATTGTTGTTGGTGTCATACAGTTTTACTTCTGTATGCGTAGTATGCTTTGAATAATCTATCCAATCCCCATCATAATTGCCCGTTGATGTATGTTCTCCTCCATCTATACTATCTGTACCAGCTGTTACAAAAATGGTGTCATTACCACCACCGGCTTTTATGACATTAAAACCAGAATTTCCTTCAAGGGTATCTCCTACTAACTTATCTTCAGATGTTCCATCGTGCATCACAATACTCTTCACTTCAGAGTTATCACTACCTATAATATTGTCAAAATCAAAAAGATAATCTATCTCTGTAGCTAATGTCGTTTGATTTGTAGAGATGGCTGTTCCAGAGACTGTATGTTCTAAAGCAACAACAGTGTCTATCGTAAAACCTGTTTGAGCTGTTGAAGTGTCCATAATTAAAAGTCTATGAGAAGTATGATACGTGTCTATATTTGGAGAATTACTTGTGTCGTTGAAATATTTAATATTTGCTAGTCCTGCGCCAGCCATAGCACTGTATAATTCAGTAATAACATCGTTTCCTGTATCACCATTGATTGTTGTATAAGTAATTGTTGTGCCATTAATGTCAAAACTATACGTTAGTATAGCTGTCGTATCGGTTCTGTCTATCTCTATAATTGAAGCATTGTTACCTTGTAGGTTTACATTTACAACACCATTAACATCTTCAACAGCACTTCCACCAACAACTACCTCGTTAAAACCAGCTGTATCAGCGTCATTCGCATCGTTACCACCAATTAAGACATCGCTTCCCTGACCACCGTTGATTGTATCTGCACCTATAAAACCAATTAAAGTATCATCTCCACCTTTACCAACAATAGTATCATTTGAAGATCTACCATCAATTATGTTTTTAGCAGCATCTCCTACTAAGGTATCTTCATAGTTGGTTGCTACAATAAGCTCTATATTTTGTATGGTATCTGTTCCGCTGTGTGCACCAATTACTTGACTGTTTTCAAGGTCCAAAGTGATCTTTGTTTCAGCCGATCTATAATCAGCAACATCAACATCTAAACCATCTGTATCTTCACCACCATGTAATAGGTCATCTCCCGTTCCACCAATTAAAGTATCATTACCATAGCCTCCATAAAGACTATCCCTATTATTACCACCATTGATCACATCATCACCATCTTGACCAAAGAGTGTATCGTATCCGCTATTTCCTAAAAAGGTATCCCTTGCATCTCCACCGTAAAACTGGTCATTTCCACTTCCACCAACAAAGGTATCTGTATAATCTGTTCCAATAACAACCTCAACCGTCTTAACCAAATCATCATACGTTCCAGTAGCGGTTGTTTTTGTGATAGATTTTTCTTCTCCAAGTACATCAAAGTCTAGATCTATTCCTGTTCCTGACGAAATACTGCTATAATCAATAGTATCTTTACCTTCACCACCAACAATACTGTCTTTTCCATCTGAAGTTATAAAACTGTCATCACCTTCATTTCCTGAGAGTACATTAAGTTCTGCAACATCATCGCTACCTTTAATCTGATCATTGTATTCACTACCAGAGAGATTTTCAATGCCTACTAAAGTGTCTTGTGTCCCATAACCATCTTCACTCACTTGTATTGCTTGTGTTAGATCTGCTACAACCCCTGTGGAGGTTAAATTTTTTACCGTTGAGTAATCTGCCGTATCGCTTCCTGTGTCTGTTGCAGCATCACCACCATAAAGTAGATCCGCTCCTGCATCGCCACGAAGTGTATCATCTCCATCTTCACCGTATAAAATATCATTATCAATAGAACTGAGTGCTTTTTCACCACCTTCTAATACGTCATCGCCTGCGCCTCCATAGATAGTGTTTACCAAGCTATTTCCACTTAAGCTATCTCCATCATCTAGCACATTACTACCACGAATATCTTCTATAGTAAAAAGTTTATCTTGACCATCACCCGATGCTGTACCCGCTTCAAGATCAACAATGACACCCTTTGTCATTACGTCTGAATAATCTACAATATCGTGTAAACCTTCCCCACCAACAAGTGAGTCAGCATCTGCTCCACCAAAAAGGGTATCGTTACCTGCTCCACCATCAAGAACATCAAGTCCGCTTCCACCTTTAAGTGTATCATCCCCTTTTAATCCAGATATAGTATTGTTTGCATTGTCACCTATAATCGTATCCGATTGTGCATCCAAATCCGTACCTACTATGTTTTCAATACCTTCTAATCTGTCTTTTGTACCATCGCCATCTTCACTAACATTGTAGCCATCTCCATCGTAGTTTGCCAGATCTACTTTTACCGCTACTGTTTCGCTTGAATAATCTGAAGTATCAATGCCTTCTCCACCAATAAGGGTATCATTTCCTAGATCACCACGTAGAGTATCATCTCCAATACCACCATCCAGAGTATCCGCACCATCTCCACCATAAAGGGTATCTTTATCAGCTTCACCTAAAAGGTAGTTGGCTTCACTGTCACCTTTTATAAAATCTTTTGAGTTAGACCCTTGAATATTTTCAATTCCATAAAGGTAATCCACACTATTGTAACCATCGTTTGAAACTTTAGCATTTAAAGGAGTAGAGTTGTCTTTACTCATATCAATAGTCACACCCACACCACTCGATACATCTTGATAAGATGCCATATCCTGATCACTTACATCAACACTTGGGTCTTGTGAATCTCCACCGTAGATCTTATCTATCCCTTCTCCACCACTAATGGTATCTGCTCCATCATCACCATAAAGCGTATCGTCTTGTTTACCACCGTAGATGGTATCATCTTCTGCTCCGCCAAAAATGGTATTAGCCGCATCATTTCCCGTAATAGTATCAGCATAATCAGAACCAATAACATTTTCAATATCTAAGATAGAGTCAACGCCATCTCCTGTTGCAATACCCGTATCAAGATGAATATCTACAGAGTTCTGCGCCCCTTCATAAGAGATAACATCTGTTCCTGCACCACCGTCTAAAATATCGTTTCCAAGACCACCTTCTAAAAAGTCATCGCCAAAGGATCCGTATAAAGTATCTTGATCTTTACCTCCGTACAAAGTATCATTATCAAGTCCTCCATCTATTTCATCGTCACCTTCTTTACCAGAGATAATATCATCCCCACTTAAGCCTTTTAATACGTTATCTTCAGAGTTACCTGTAATATCATCACCATTTGTATCCGAACCTGTAATATTTTCTATACCTATAAGGGTATCCGTTTCTGTGTTAGCTCCATTGATAATACTAACTTCGTCTGCCACAGACATATCAACCGTAATTTTCCCCTCATCCGTATAATCAGCGGTATCACTTCCCACTCCACCAATTAATGAATCATCACCATCGTTTCCTCTTAAGGTATCATTGCCATCGCCACCTAAAACAGTATCATCTCCAAGTCCCCCAGAGATAGTGTCATCACCACCTTGTCCATTAAGGACATTTACTTGGTCATCCCCTGTAATACTGTCATTTCCAGTATTTGAACCTTTAACATTTTCGATATTACGGATCTGATCACTGTCACCACCACTTACATTTACAGCACTAAATGTACCTGCGTTTAAAGTGGTACGAATAGCACCTTCATCTGAATAATCAACCGTATCTCCAACAGCACTGTTGGTACCACCATCGATTTTATCCGCACCGGCTCCACCTAGTAAAAGATCATCCCCTTCATTACCTTCAATAAAGTCAATATCTGCACCACCCATAATGGTATCATCCCCAGCGTCACCATGTAAAACATCGTTACCATCACTACCACGTAGGGTGTCTGCACCATCTGCACCATAAAGGGTGTTGTCATCACTTCCACCTGTCAATTGATCATCTGAAGAAGATCCATTTAAAACTTCTATGTTGCTTATAACATCGGTACCACTATTGTTATCTACGGTAACTTCCCCTTCTAAAATCTTTGCGACCACGCCACCAGAAAAGTTTTTAAAGTCTAAAGTATCCGAACCTAGTCCACCATCAATGGTGTCATCACCCTCACCAAAATAGATGGTATCATCACCACCCTCTGCTTCAATAGTATCATCGCCTGAACCACCCGTTAAAGAGTCATTACCAGATCCACCTAAAAGATAATCATCGCCTGCTGATCCATCAAGCGTATCTGCACCATCTCCACCCATTAAAGTATCTAATCCATCAAGTCCGACAAGCGTATCTACTCCGTCTGAACCTTCTAAAATGTTATCCTTATTGTCTCCGGTGATAAAGTCATTTTTTTCACTACCAACAACTCTTTCAATATTGCTTAAAGTATCGCTTAGGCCTACACTCGTAGCACTTGAAGTGTTTAGATTTACTTCAACTCCATTATCATCATTTACAAAAGAATAATCGGCTGTATCAAGTCCATCTCCACCATCTAAAATGTTAGTACCTTCTTTTCCAAGTAGCGTATCATCACCAAGATCACCATTGATAGTGTCATCTCCCCCGCCACCGTCAAGATAATCATTTCCTTTGGCTCCAAACAAGGTGTCATCGCCTTCATAAGCGCTAACAGTATCCACACCTTCACCACCATACACCGTAGAATCACCATGGGAAGTTTTAATCACATTATTATTTGGATTAGTTGCTAAAACAACACGTTCATCATCGTCAATAAATGTTTCAAATCCTGTTGGGTTATCCCATTCTATCTCTTTGGTTACAAAGTAAAGTCTTCCTTGTCCTTCAAGACTTATTACATCTGGGGTATCAACCGATTCTCCTGGGAGTAAATTGCTTGTTTCAAAAGTAGATGTAAAATTAATAATAGCCGTAATCTCTTCACCATCAATTAAACCTTCAGGGTAGGTCATTGTGAACCTTGTTTTTCCTGTGTTAACATCTACAGTAAAACCATCTTTAACAATGTTTCCTTGGGAATCATACTCAGCTTTATTAACCTTCCATGATCCATCACTAAAAGTTCCCCCAACAATTTTAAATGTTTCTGGTAAATTTGAAATACTAATAGCACTGATCCCAAAACCAATAGGCTGTTCTGGTCTAATTGAGAGATCACGAGCGAGTTGTGATTCAGAACTGCTATCGGTTGGATCTGACTTAAAAAGCTTTGGTGAATCTGCGTGAATAACCATAGCTCTTGAGTTGTTTGTTCCATCCTCGTTTAAAGAATAATCCATCCCCTCAGCTTGGAATTGTGCTTCTGGTGTATCAACAGCAGCACCATAAGCACTACCACCTCCACCTGAAACTTCCACTACATTTCCATCGGTATCAAATGTTTCAAGCTTTGATGTTTGAAATGCAGTAAGAGTGAACTTTAAACCTGCTTCAACGGCATTATCGACATCACTTGTATTGATGTTTAAAGCATTATCATCGGTAGGTCTGTAAACAGAATCAAAATCATTTTCTTCAATATCTGGTTCTACAATAGGATCGGGGATATCCACTTTCATTTGCTCAAATTTTGGGATTTCTGGTTGAGGCTCTTGAAGAATCTGGGAAAAATTCTTGTTCTCTTCAACTACGGGGGTCTCTTCTTTGTCGGAAAATTCTTGATTCAATTCCACAAAATCATCTGTTACAACCGCTTCTATTGGAGATTCTTTAATATCATCAATTTGTGAAAGTAATTGTTCTAAATTCAAAGAGGCTGAAGGAAAATTAATGTTTACACTGTTATCGGTAAAAGCTAAAAGCCCCATCGATACAAAGGTAATCGTTCCACCTTCTGGTAATTTTAAAAGTATATCCCCACCAACAATTTGGTAGTTTACTTTACCAAGGTCTTGATCAAAAAAGATATTATCACTTGGACGTACAAAAACTTGTAAGTCGTCACCTTTTTTTGGAAGGTCTTTTATTTGTACCTTATAATTCTTGTATGAAATTGCTGCAGCTTTTGACATTTATTCCCCCAGATATAAATTAACTTTACGAAAATCCATTAATTATACACATTTTTTGATAAATTTCAGCTATTATTAGAATTATTGATTACTAAAATTCTCTTTTGAGAAGTCCTTAACGTACTTTGACCCTAAATTTCTCTTAAAAAGTAGCCTCAATGCTTTTAGAAAAAATAGAACTCTTTAGCTCAAAAAAAGATTTTTTTATATTTTTGAGCATCGCTTTTATCCTCTTTTTTTATGCCCTTCTTATGGAGTACCACAACTTCAAAAAATTTTCTTATTTTGATTCAACGACGATCAAAGCAGATGTAATAAAACAATATAAAAAAACAAATGACACTAAAACATACCAAATTTTAAAGCTAAAAACACAAAAAGGATTTTCTTTTTATACCTCTGCCAAAAAAGATCTACCCTCAGTAATTGGACAAAAAGTTGTACTTAAAATAGCAACTACTAAAATAAGTTTTTACAATTACTTAACCACCTTTTATGCCCCTTCAAAGGTCCTCTCAATTGATCAAAATATCTCTTTTAAACAAAAAGTAAATCTCTATATTTCTCAAATTCATCCTGATAAAAAGATCGCTTCACTTTACCAAGCACTTTACACAGCCACACCTCTATCGTCCGATCTACAAACCAAGTTCTCAACACTTGGTGTGTCCCATCTTCTTGCTATTAGTGGCTTTCATTTGGCTGTTCTTGCTGGTGTTTTGTTTTTTATGTTCAAATTTCCATACGGTTATTTGCAACAGCACTATTTTCCTTACAGAAGTTACCGAATTGACTCTTTTTTATTTATTGCTCTAGTTCTCTTTGGATACGTGTTATTTTTAGATTCTCCGCCCTCTTTAGTCCGTGCTTTTACAATGATGCTGATAGGATTTTTTCTTTATGATAGGGGTTATAAAATAATCTCTATGCAAACCCTTTTTATTACAACCGTGCTTCTTTTGAGTATTTTTCCTAGGCTGTTTTTTTCTTTGGGCTTATGGCTTAGTGTACTTGGAGTATTTTATATCTTTTTATTTTTAATTCACTTCAAACATATTAACAAAATCTGGCAATTTATTTTAGTACCCTTTTGGGTTTATCTTATGATGCTGCCATTTTCGGTGTATCTCTTTGAAAACTTTAGCATTTATCACCCACTTTCTGTGCTTTGGAGTACTCTTTTTAGTCTGTTTTATCCCTTAAGTATTTTGTTGCATCTTTTAGGTTTAGGTGATCTTTTTGATCCAATATTAAGTGTTTTTTTAGATCTGTCATCTTCTAATAAAATGGTATTTTTATCTTCTTTTTTCTTAAGCATACATCTTGGGCTTTCTTTATTAAGTGTGTTTTATCAACGCGCTATTTACTTTTTAGTTATTGAAGTATTTTTTATTTTTGGGTATTGTCTTTATTGTTTGGAATAGCTACTCGTTCAAGATGCTTTGTTTTTCATGCTTGTTCATGTAATAACACAAACGTAAACCGTGTAAAAAAATAAACCACGAAGCATAAGTCCATAAAAACAAAAAAAGTAATATCGAAAAAGATCCATACAAAGTGGTGTAGATTTGGTTTAAAAACACATAATAGATAAAAATATTTTTTGCCATGCTAAAGATAAATGAGATAATCAGCGAGCTTCTTAGTGCTGCTTTTATACTTACCTTTTCATTTGCAGAAAACTTAAACAACACAAAAAATAATACCCAAATAATTATATATGGGATAAACGATAAAAAGTCTATATGAGATGTTAGATCACTCTTTGCCATAATATTGGCAAGATAAGCAGAAATGGAAAAAGCAAGCCCCAATGCCATAGGAGTTAGAGTTATCATCAATATATAGACCCACACACTTTGAATAAAACCCCGTTGTTTAACTTTAAAAATCTTATTGGCAACGTACTCATAGTTTTGAAAAAATAACAGTGAAGAGATAAAAAGTATGAAGAAACTGACCCCGCTGATCTTAAGGGAGTGCTCTAAAAAATCATTAATATACCTCATTATAATTTCATGATTAACTGGTAAAAAATTACTTAAAATCATGTTTTGTATCTCAAAATATACAGGTTCAAAAGATTTCATCGATGTTAAAACGGTTGTAAAGATTAAAAGCAGTGGAATAATTGTAAAAATAGTATAAAAACTTAGAGAGGCAGCACTTAAAGTTAGCTCCCTGTCTAAGATAAAAAAATATATCTTTTTAAGTTTAAAAAATGTTTTCATAAACAGATTATATACAAAACACTAAACTTAGTTCAGTCCCATTTTTGCAGGATTTAAAATATTATTAGGGTCAAATGCCATTTTGATTGATTTAAAAAGATTCATCTCTTCATCGCTAAATGCCATTCCCATGTAAGGTGCTTTTGCAAGACCAATTCCATGTTCACCACTAAGTGTTCCGCCCAGATCTACCGTGGCTTGAAAAACCTCTTCAATGGCCTCATAAGCAATTTTAACTTGTTCTGGATCACTTCCATCTACCATCACATTGGTGTGTACATTTCCATCACCTGTGTGCCCAAAACATGGGATATTGATCTGGTATTTTTCAGCAATTGCATAAAATTTTTCTAAAAGTTCTGGTAATACTGCACGAGGCACGGTAACATCTTCATTGAGTTTTTTACTTCCATACACACTTAGTGCAGGAGAAGCGTTACGGCGTGCGAACCAAATGTCGGCTGCTTCTTTATCATCGCGAGCGATTTTAAAATCATTACACCCATTTTCACGAAATACTTTTTCAATTTGTGCGAGTTGAAAGTTTAGATCGTCTTCTAAATTTCCATCAACATCGGTCACTAAAAGTGCCCCTGCATCCACAGGAAGACCTTTGTTAAATGTTTGCTCCACCGCACGAATCGTTAAGTTATCTAAAAACTCCATAGCAACAGGTGTGATCCCACTTGCCATTGTTTTATACACGGCATTCATAGCACTCTCAACAGAATCAAAAATACCCATAGCCGTTTTCGTAAGTTTTGGTTTTGGAATAAGACGGAGGGTAATCTCAGAAAGAACAGCAAGTGTTCCCTCTGAAGCTATTAAAATACCGCTTATGTTGTAACCAGCAACGTCTTTAATCGTACGCTTACCTGCTTTGATCACATCACCGTTTGGCAAAACCGCACGCGTTGCCATTACATAGTCTTTTGTGATCCCATATTTTGCCGCACGCATTCCACCTGCGTTTTCACTCACATTTCCACCAATAGTAGAATAATCTTGGCTCGCTGGATCTGGTGGATAAAATAAACCAACCTCTTCTACTGCACGTTGTAGATCCATGTTTATAACACCAGGTTGAACAACCGCAACCATATTTTTTAGATCTATCTCTAAGATCTTGTTCATGTGTTTTTCCATAGCAAGAACGATCCCTCCATTACTAGGGAGTGCTCCACCTGTAAAACCGCTTCCTGCGCCACGAGGAACAATAACGATTTTCTTTTCATTACAATATTTTAAGATCGCTGACACATCTTCTTCACTTCTTGGAAAAACAACCGCATCGGGTTCAAACCTCTCACGTGTTGCATCATAAGAGTATGCTATCAAATGCGCTTTGTCACTGTAAATATTTTCATTACCAACAATATTTTCAAAATGTTTTATATGCTTCTTATCCATTATTCTTCATCCTTTTCAAGAAATTTTTTCATAAGCTCTTTTAGCTCTTTATTGTGTGGATTATGCTCTATCATTAAAGAGTAGTAGTGTGGTTCATACGATTCCAACTCACTGCTTCCTTCTCCAAACCAAAAACTGTCTATTTCGTCAATACGACTGAAAAAAGGTAGTTTAACACTCTTTTGTGTTAGATCTACATCGGAGATATTTAACACCTTAAAGCTTCTTGCATCAACGGTAAAAAGTTTTTGTTCTAAGTAAAAGAAAAACAGTCCAACACCGCTTGTCATACTCATTTTTTCAAAGTCTTTTTTTAAAGGTGTGGGGTGACCCTCCATAGACAAGATTGACACAAAAATATCAGGATGGATCCATTGAACACTGTTGGTGTGTCGTGTTATTTTGTGGTAGATCTCTTCATTTGGAGCAATTAAAACAGCACGCGTGTAACCAAAGGCTAAAACAACTAGATCACCTACTTTTACATCCCACTCCCCACGAGGAAGCGCAGAATGTTTTAGGTCGTTGTATTTTAGAAGCTTTAAGGTTGCCACTTTTGATTGAGGATCAAAACTTTCAACAATAACATTTTTCAAAATACTCGCATGCTCATCTGTAAACTTTTGTACCACAAAACCACTCATACCAACGTTTACTTTATCTACTTTTATGGTAGCACTGTTTTTTTCATGATCCACGCTTATAATGGTTGACTTTAAAACCGAACCAAAGATGGAAGATACCATCAAAACCAATACAAATATATATTTCATCTAACTTCTTTTTATAATTTTACTGCGATTATATCGCAACTAAGCTAATTTTTGTTAAGGTTACAAAAATAATTTTAATAGGTTTAATTTTTGTTTCGAATCATACTGCTCATATTTATATTTACCACATCGCTTTTAAGTTCAAAAGCGGAGTCTTTTCGCTGGAGTCAAGGCGTTTCATACCTAACATTTTTACAACAAAACAACCTTCCAATAAGAGATCTGTATTACAATCTCGATAAAGATGACCAAAAACTTACCGAAGAAGTACGTACAGGAATAAACTACCAATTTTTACGTTCAAATACCAATGAGATCTTACAAGTTCTTATCCCTATGAATGATGAACTTCAGATCCATCTCTACAAAGCAAAAGATACATACAAGTTTGAAGTTATCCCCATTATTAGTGAGGTAAGAAGAGAATCGTTTGTACTAAAAATAACGCATTCTCCTTATTACGATATTATTAAAGCAACGGGAAGTAAAAAATTGGCTCAGTTATTTGTAGCAAATTATAGGTATTCTCTTAACTTTAAAAGGGATCTTAGAAAAGGTGATACTTTGGTTATGATGTACGACCAAAAATACCGCTTAGGTAAACCCTTTTCTATGCCAATCTTAAAAGCTGCTATGATTGAGATGCGTGGGAAAAAACACTACATTTACCACAACACAAAAGATGACAGATACTACAACCAAAAAGGAAATGAAGTTGAAGGCTTTTTACTTGCTCGCCCTGTAAAACATGCACGGATCTCCTCTTACTTTACAAAAAGACGTTTTCATCCCATACTTAAAAAATACCGTGCCCACTTAGGGGTAGATTATGCGGCTCGTCGAGGTACACCTATTGTCGCTGCGGGAAGTGGAAAAGTGATTTTTGCAGGACGTACACGTGGGTATGGGAACCTTATAAAGATCCGACACTCAGATGGCTACATGACACTTTATGCCCATATGAAATCATTTCGTCGTGGTATGAAACGTGGAAAGTACGTTAAAAAAGGTCATACTATTGGTTATGTTGGGAGTACTGGTCTTTCCTCGGGTCCACATTTACACTTTGGTTTGTACAAACACGGTCGTGCTATCAATCCTTTACGAGTGGTTCAAGTCACCACAAAAAAGCTTAAAGGTAAAAAACGAAAAGCATTTTTTAAACTAAAAGACAATTACAACAAAAGTTTAGACATCCATTTGGCAAACTTAACAAGCTATGTCAAAGAACCTAAACCCGATCAGGTATGTTACTTTTATGAGGAAAAAAGCTGTGAATAACTCTACAACCATTGATGCAATAGCACCCTTAAATGATCCCCTTTTTGTTCGTCCCATGAAAATTCATTACACCTATAAAAACAAGAAAAAAACATGGGAAGCCATTTTAAGTCATGACAGTGTTTCAATTATCTTATACCACAGAGATAAAAATGCTTTTGTCATTGTAAAACAGATGCGCGTGCCCGTATTAAATGCGAACAATACAAATGGTGAGATGCACGAATTGTGTGCAGGGATTATCGATAAAAAAACATCTAAAGTTCAAATTGCTAAAGAGGAAGTACTTGAAGAATGTGGTTATGATATAGCGCTTAATTCTTTTAAAGAAGTGGCCTCATTTTATACCAATGTTGGTATCAGTGGTGCGCAACAAACCATCTATTATGCTGAATGTGATAATACGATGCAAGTAAATGAAGGTGGCGGTCTTGAAGAGGAGGATATTGAAGTTCTTTATATCCCAATAGATGAAGCCAAAACATTTATGTTTGATCCCTCTTATCAAAAAACACCAGGGTTAATGATGGGTTTTTACTGGTTTTTTGACTCCATAAAACAACCTTAGTCTAAAAAAATATACTTCTTTGCAATAGAAGAAGAGATCAAAGCCTTACTTGAGTGTCCCACACCCTTAATAATATGAAAATGTTGCTTTTTCATAATCTCTTTTGTGTAAAATTTTTGTAAATAACGATAGTAAGTCTTAGCACGTTGAAGACGGTGAGCACCTTGTAAGATTGCCCCGTATTTTTTTGAAAGTGTTGCATCGTTTGGATCGTTGTCTTTGGATCCAACCAAGTAAATCACCTCACAACTTTTGTAATTTTCTATCATCTTAGATCCATCCACCTTATTTCTGCGGTGCACTTCATACAGTTTTTCTAAGCCAAATGCCCATTTATTGTATTTTACACTCTCTACACTAGGGATCTCAAACTTATTTTTATATCCTTTTTTACTTCTCATCTTGTCAAAATATAAGTAAGAAGATGGTGCCATAACAATATAGCGAATAGGTAAAGAATAGCTATTTGAACCTTTATATGCAGCGTATCGGTTAACAAACTGAGCACCCGCTGAGTGACCTAAAAGAACCACTTGTTTTAAATTTTCAAACTGTTTTGATTGAATAATTTTGTTGATCAAACTATCAAGTACTTCAAAAGCAGATACCCGTACTTTTTCACCCTTATAAATAGCGCGTGAGCTACCTAAAAATGGGTACGTTTGCCAATGTAAAAAATCTGATTTTTTTGAGAGTAAAGACTTTGTTATAAACTGAGGAGCTAAGATTAAACTTGTTTTTTCTTTGTGAAGTAAAGTTGCAACTTTATGGGTATTATTTACATATAGATCCGCATTATAATTTGAGCTGTGAATAGCTAAAATCAATCGTTTGATCTTCTTATTTGTTTTATTTATAGAATAATTTGATTCATAAGGTAATGTTGCATCAATGTTATTAATGTGAAAGTGGTAACGCTTAGTAGAGATAGGTGGAATTTCAAAACTTTTAGCATTAAGAAAAAAAATACTTAATACTAAAAAAAGAAATACCTTCATTGTATCTCTTATTCTACTTCAGATATATCTTTGTACTTATCTCTTATAGCGAAAAATTCATCTAAGTTCTCAAAAAACAAGTCAATGAGTTTTGGCTCAAAATGCTTGCCTCTTTCTTCTTTAAAAAGATTTAATATTTTTTCATCATTCCATGCTTTTTTATAGGCTCTATCACTTCCAAGGGCATCAAAAACATCTGCAACAGCAGTGATCCTTCCATAGATATGGATCTGTTCTTCTTTAAGTCCTCTTGGATACCCAAGCCCATTCCATTTTTCATGGTGTTCATTCGCAACAATAGCAGCTGCTTTTAGTAGTTTTCTATCTGAACCTTTTAATACACTGTGACCTATTTCAGCATGTGTTTTCATAATATCAAACTCTTCATTGGTTAATCTACCTGGTTTTTTCAAAATAGCATCAGGAATAGCTACTTTTCCAATATCGTGCATAGGACTAACAATAAAAATGGTTTCAGCATCCTCTACACTTAACCCGTAGAGTTCTGCTAAAAGTTTAGAGTATTCTGCCACACGTTTAACATGGTAACCCGTTTCTTTACTTCTGCTTTCTCCAATTTCACCCATTTTATATACAATCTCTTTTTGAGTGTCTTCAATCTCTGTATGAATATTGGTAAGTTCTGTAATATTGTGCATAAGGTGAAGGTGCTCATGGATCTCGCCTTGGGAATCTTCAATAGGATAAACAACCGTATCTGTGAAATATAAAGAACCGTCTTTGGCTACGTTTGTAAATGAGATCTTTACATGTTCTTTTTTTGCTAATCTTTCTTCTATATCTTTACAATCACCCACTTTATGATGATTTTTATGACGTAAAACCTTGCAGTTTTTTCCAACTAATTCTTCTAAAGAAAAACCACTTAATTTGCAAAAATTCTCATTGGCGAAAGTGATTAAGTTTTTTGTATCTGTTTTAATAATCGCCGTGAAACGATCAATAGCAGATTCGTATTCTTGAGAAAGCTTGATTGAGTGTGCTAGATCTACCTGAGAACCTTTTAACTTGTCTTCAAAATACTCTTTTACTTCTTCTTGTTCTGTAATATCATTTCGAATACCAATAAACTCTTCTATCTCTCCATCGGCATTTATAATAGGTTTGATCAAAGCATTAACCCAATAGTATCCACCATCTTTGGTTCTGTTTTTAACCTTACCTCTCCATGATTTTTTTAAATCTTTAATAGTATGCCATAGATCTGCAAACACTTCTTTTGGCATGTCTGGATGGCGCACTATATTATGATTTTTACCCAACAACTCTTCTTCTTTGTATCCTGAAATGTCGCAAAACTCTTTATTAACATAGGTCAAAATACCTGATATGTTTGCTTTAGAAACAATTGAACTTTCATCGACCGCATCTTTGTATTCTTCTAAAAGTTGCATAGAACATTGAACTTGATCATTTTTTCGTTTGTAGTCTATCCATAGATCTACTTTAAGTACCAACTCTTCTGATACAATAGGCTTTGTTATAAACTCTACAATACCTACTTTTAATCCATCGCGAATCATCGACGCTTCAAAATTTTCAGAAAGTAAGATAACCGATATTTTATTGATAGTTGATATAAAATTATTATTTTGCATAAACTGTACAGGGTGAATACAACTGATACTTGTATCAAAAATAATCAGATCTATAATATTTTCTTCAATCGTTTTTAATATATCTTTTTCATTGTCTGCTACTACAATATTGTAGTATCTGTTTTGTAGCAGTTCACTGATTGAAGATTCAGTTTCTTTTGAATTTGTGATCATCAAAATAGTACTGTTTTTATTTCGTTCTAATTGTTCGATACTACAAACAATTTGACCGATTTTATGAGAAAAATTCAGGTCTTTAACAATAAAGTCAATCACACCTCTTTGGTATGTTTGTTCTCTAAAATCTGAATCATCATCACCCGTTAATACAAAGATTTTTTCAGAAGAATTTTCTAACTCATGGATAAGTTCAGATCCATTACCATCGGGTAAATTGATATCTAATAATATGTAATCTATCTTTACATCTTTAAGTAATTCACGTGCTTCTTTTAAACTAAAAGCACTAAAACAGTTAAAACCTTCAGATGACAGTTCAAGTGTTAAAATAGAGTTTGTTACTTTTGAGTCTTCTACGATTAATATGTTAAATTGTGATGCTTCTAGGTCCGTAGTATTTCCAAAAGTATTACACAGTTTATTTGACAAACTTAACTCCCTTTTTAGTTAGCTCTTTTACCATTATGATAATTTCGCATAATAATATATCTATTTGTTTTAATCTAAGGTTAAATATTGTTAAACAAAGAAAATATCACTTATTTTTGATGAAATTACAGATTCACACTCACTTGGTTTTTCCCACTTTTTTTAGATCGATAAAGTGCTTCATCCGCTTTTGATATAAGATTGTTTATACCCATATCCTTAGTGTATATACTTACACCTAAACTGGCTGTTTTAGATCCAACTGTTTCATAGGTGTAAGATTCCAAACTTTTCCTAATTTTTTCTGCAACCAAAACAGTTTCTTCTTTTGAATTTTCAGGACAAATAACCATAAATTCTTCTCCGCCCCATCTACCAACCACATCCGTTTTACGAATATTATGTTCTATTATACTGGCCATAGTTTTTAAAATATAATCGCCCATTTGATGACCATAAGTATCGTTTACTGATTTAAAATCATCAATGTCTAAAATAATAATCCCAAATGAATGATTAAATCTATCACTTCTGTTGATTTCAAACTCTAAAACCTCATCGAGTTTTAACCTATTAAAAAGCCCTGTCAACTTGTCAGTCACTGATATTTTTTGCAATTGTTCATTTTTTTCTTGTAACTCTTTAGTTCTTTGACTCACTATTGTTTCAAGCTCTTTATTAATTTGTTCAAAGTTTTTAAGTTCATAGTGTCGATAAATAAAAAGTGAATGAGCTACCATTACATAAGTAATAGCAAAAGAAGCAAAAGAAACCAAGTTATATCGTGATTGGTCATAGATATAGATACTTATTAAAATAAACATGAGCATCGAAGACCACATTATCCCTTCTTTTGGACCCCTTATAGTAAAAGAGGCAACAGGATAGAGTATTATAAGTGAGGATGTAAATACATCTTGTGAACTGTACACAAAACCAAATATAAAGGCTAAAGAAACAAGAAACATAAAATTTCTAGAATTTGCAATAAAATTAGCATTTTGTCTAGTTAAGAAAAAAAGTGTTACCAAAGATATATTAAGTGCGATACCAATAGAAAAAAGCGTAAATTCTCCTATTATGAAAAATATAATAGCAAAAATAATGGAAACAATCATACCCAATATAATATGCTGTCTTAAAAGTTCATTTCTAAAGATATATCTATCTTCTTGCATAGTGTCCCTTAATTGATTAAAACAAAGAGTTTACCTCAATAAAGCTTATAAAAATCATAGTTATTAAGTATTTATTTGTAGTTATGTGTAAAAATATATGTGGATGGGGTAGAGGGAAACTATTAGAATTTCCCTTATATACCATCAAATACCCTGTATATCGAGGTTTTCACATTTTGATAATTTTAATAAATTATACATAATAGGTATATAATGGCACCGAACTGGCACCGAGATAATCTCATATCTTATATATCATTCTTATACTACCGTTTTCAGATTCTTCAAGGTTAGTATCTAATAATGCAAATCCAGATTCTTTATAAAACTTAATTACTTTTTTATGGTTTATAGCATCCACTAAAATATATCTTCCTGCCACCAAATCATGTGCTGTTTCAATTTTCAAAAAAGCATCATCTAGTAATAATGTACCTAATTTATATTCTGTATAATTATCTGAAATTCCAAGTTGTCCTATTAGAAAACTATGAATACAAACTCTATTATTTGAAACACCGTCTATCTTTTTTATGCTTGTTTTTGACATACCATTAGTGCTTAGCGATTTCATAGATATTGTAAAGTACCCTACTACATCACTTTTATTACTATTAACAAGCACAAAAGTCCTCGCTATTTGTCTATCTTCAAAATCAAGGGCAGTAGAATGAATAAAATTCGTTAAGTCTGAATTTATCTCACAATTAAATGTAGCAAGAATAGATGGTGCAACTTCTTTAATCGGAAATAATTCAAAAGTTGCATATAAAGATTCTTTTTGAAGTTCTGTCATCTATGGAAAATTATTAAGCAGATGCACGAAGTTTATTTAGTCTATCTCTTCTTTCTTTACGAGCAGTATCTTGTTTTTTTCGTGCTAAAGAATTTGCATTTTTTTCAGCCATCTCAAAACCTTTAACAGATGAATCAGATAACCTAATTATTTCAGTAAATGCTTTTGTCATTGTTATCCTCTCCTTTTGTTCTTTACATAATTATAGCATATTTTATAAAATATGCTAAATTTATTATCTAAATTACCCTAGCCGAATCGACTTAGGATGGTTTAAAAAAGTTCTATTTAGTCTTCATTAGCAGATATAAAAACTCCCAATTCTTTTACAATGATCAATGCCTCTTCAAGCTCTTTTTTGTAAAGTGGTTTTGAACTATCATAATGTGATTGAGGGTTTAAAATTCTATCTTTAATGCCATTTATATCATGAAAACTATCTTCAGAAAATATATTTTCCAAAGATATTAATGTTTCTTTAACCTTTTGAGCAAAAATAACACATTTTTCTTCTCTTATTTCAGCAGGTATATCTTCACAATTATCAAAACCTTTTAATGCAATAATCAAAGGTGCAAAACAATCTTCTAGTTTTTTATAATTATCTTTTATCTTAGCTGTTTCAATTGCACCATCCAAAGTTTTTAATCCTAAATAATCATGAAGTTGTTTTTCTACTTCTTTTCGTAAGAAATTTGAAGCTACATCATATTCTCTATTATTGAAATACTCTACTGCTTTCTCATGATAAGTTTGGTGATTTTTTAAATACGGCTTTTCTTTTACATTTTCACCATCAACGTATAACTCAAGATAGTTCCAGTTACAAGTATCTTGAAAGTCCATCTTGTATTTTGCCATATCAAAAAATGCTTTATCATGAGTAAAAATCATTATCTGATATTCATTATCAAAATAATTTGGATTACCATTTAGATCTACACTTCTATCAAGCAAAAGTTCTATAATCTTATCACGATTACTCATATCTAAACTTATCAGCAAATCATCTAAAACTAATAGTGGTATATCAGGCTTTTTTTGTAAAACGGATGATAAGTATATAGCAAAATTTAAAGCAGATAGTTTTGATTCATTAAGATTGCTCCAGTGTTTTTTTAGTTCTACCCCTGATAAGAGTATTTTAAAATCAATATTTCTTATCTCTTTTTGTAGAAGTCCATTGTTTATACTAAAAGTAATAAATGGTTTTTTAACGACTTTTTCAATTTCAATATTTACATCTAAAAAATTTAAAATATCGTTTATTTTTTCAATTGAACTATTAAGTTTATTGAAAATTTCATCATTGATACTTTGACTGATACTTTCACATTTAAAAAATGTTTCCGATATCAAAGAGTTCATTAAAATATTAGTTGAAAAATCATCTAAATAACTATTTCCTTGATGTATTTCTTCATCTAAACAAATAATAGAATCGTCATTGTATCTATCATGTTCTTTTGTATATGTTTTGACCTCTTCAATAATCTCTTGATACCTTGAAATTAAAGCAAAACTGTCATAACCCTCTGCAAGTATTGGCATACTTTCAATGTCAAATACATTTTCAAAAATATCGAAAAACTTCTTAATTAATTCTACATTCACTTCTAAATCATCTATAAGATTTTCATCTAGGTAAAACACTGTGTCATATACATTTGGTACTGTATCTTTTTTTTCTATGGGATCAAGTTCGTAGGTGTATGTTTCATCAAAAGTTTCTATAAGCTCTTTTATTTTTTTATAGCTCTCTACTAAAGTATCTATATCTTCAATTTTTATGCTTAGTTCTTCAAAGGTGTTTTCAAACTCTTTAAATTTAGTATCTAAATCATCAAAATATAAAATAGTAAATATCTCTCTTAATTCTTTGTATGAGATATCTTTTTTGAAAATATTATTCAAAGCGTATATATCTTTATAAGTCAAAAACAGTTTTGACTTACTTACTTGCTCAATAGAACCCTTCAGGTCTTCTTTGTCTAATCCATCTTTTTTAAAGCCTATTGAAGTGCCATTTTCAAAAGTTATCTCTATTTTTGGTTCATCTTCTGATTCACAAAAAATATTTTTATTGTCTCTTAGTTCTTGTATAGATTTACTCTCATTATTATAGTAAAAGAAAAAATCCACCATAGCATTATAAAGTGAAGTTTTACCGCTACCATTTTCACCGTATAGTAAAATATTTTTAGGTTTATTATCTGATGTAAAATCAAATAGTTGCTTATCTTTAAAAAAGCGGTAGTTTTCTATGGATATGTTTTTTAGTTTCATTGTTTCTTGTCTACCATTTTTGTTGTATTTAAATTAGGTTGATTGAATGTGCCATAGACACTAAAAGCTGTTAGTATTGCCATAATTATTGTTAAGTAAAAAATAGCTTTTGTATTTGATATAGATAATATTTTATTTAATCCGTTATCTAAAATTTCTAAATCCTTTTTGATTTCTTTTAATCTTCTAAAGATATTTTTGACTATCTTTTTAGTCGGATTTTGCTCTACATTATCATTATGAATATTTTTAGCAGTACCTATTACATATAATTTATTTGTAATATCTTTTTTATTTTGTTTTAATTCTTCTTTTAGTCTATTTAATAAAGTCATCATCATAGTTAACTTTTTTGTATCACTTTTAAATAATAACCAGCCTTTAAATACTGTTGTTCTTAATTCTTCTAATTTTACTTGATATTCATTGATTATGATATTGATACTTTTAGAAATAACTCTCGATAAAATCTCATCATCAATTCTTTTTCCAGTAATAATTCCATTTATATCTTTTTGAAATGGTTCAAAATTTATAATATTATTTTGTGAATAATGGGTAAAAAAACCCTCGTTTTCAAAGAACTGAGGATAACCAAAGTCAAAATCATTAAGCCATCTTATATTTTGTTTTAACCAGTTTTTTAACTCTTCTTCATTTTCAGGGTTAGCAAAAACATAATATTCATCAAGGAAGAATGAGTTTTTTAAATTTTTAAATTTTATTTTAAAAGTTGAAGATGTCCACTGTTTAATATCTTTTTTCAAAAGACTTTTATATTGGTCAACAGCTTTTTTCGTTTCTTGACCCCAACTTTCAATTTTGTTATATGGTAATTTACTTAGTGGAAAAAACTTTTTGAATGAAATCTTTGATAAGAACTCTTTATTTTGTATATCTATAATTTCTTTTGTAACATCTTCTAAAAAATTGAATTTTAAAATCACTATTGCAAATGATGGTAATATTCTTGTATATGTAAATTCAATATTTTTTACATTCTTTGGCATATTTTTTAGTGGTTTTATTTTAGCATGATTAAAGCGATTAATTTCCTCTGCAATGATTCCAAATCCACAAGTGTATCTAAAGTCTTTATTATCCTTATTTTTTATAATACTTTGAATACTATTATAAGTTCTTTCATCCTCAGCTTTAAGTTGATGAAAAAACAACTCAACAGTTTTAAAGTCTTCATATTCAAAAGGAATAGAATAAACTAATGAATTTAACTTTATTGAAACATTATTCGGTATTTGTTTATCTTGTAAATCTTTTTTAGCTTTTTCCCTTTGTCTTTGTCTTGTTTTGTTTAAATAGAATAAAATATTTTTTAGCTTTTTATTCTTGGATAATAGTTTAAATATATAAGACTTATCATTTTCAGAAAAATCAAGAATATATTTAGAAAATATATTTCTGAAATAATTCATTTTTCTATGAAAAATATTCACTATTTCCCCTCAATTGTCTTTATAATATCGAGTGTATCTATAAAGTTTACTGCATAAGCAACTTGATGATTTTTATCACTTAGTTTTTTATAGGTATTTTGTATAGTTTCATATCTGTTATCAAAGTCTTTTAATGTCTCTTTTAGAACATCTATTACTTGATAACCATTTGATTTTATATCATCTTCAAAGTAGAGTTCATATACAGCTATATCTATAACTCTTTCAAAAAATTCACTTATATATTCAGTCCTCTTTTTTTCTTTTAGAAATCTGATATAGTCAACCAGAATTTCAAAAATTTTTGTACCCTCAACCTTTTTAATTGGTATATTTAAGATAGGTTCTTTATCTACTTGATAATTATCTCCTTGCATTTTTCCTTTGTACTTAAGCCAAAATGCAACAAGTTTTGAATTTAATAGTGCAGTAAGATATTTTAGATTTATTCTTTCAGATTTTATTACATAAAAAGCTTGATTAACATAAGTATCAAAATCTGCATAACTAAATAAAGGTTTTCCAACACATTTTCTTAATGCTAGAATTTTTTCACCCTTAAAAAAATATTCATTTCTAGCTCTATGAATACCATAAGGTTTATTATCGCTTGTTATTACATCAGTAAATCTGTCTAGGTGTCTTTTTAAATTTGGGAACTGTTCTATTTTAATTTTATCTTTAAAACTACTATCTGTATAAACTACCCAATTTTCATTGTTTTTTGAAGAAAAATATCTGTCAATTTCTTTAGAAGTATATAATGGTTTTATAAGCTCTAATTCTTTTGCTTCAAATTTCAAGTCTTCTTTTTCTTTTGTAGTTAAATTAAAAATTCCTTCATTTAATCTATATTCATTACCTAATATCTCTAAAGATTTTTTATTAACAGAATCATTTGGTGTAACTATTCCTTGTGCTACTTCTTTTGTATTATTTAATTCAAAATTCTTATTAGCTTCAATTCTATCTAGAATTTTAAAAATTTTAGATTCTAAAAATGTTATATTTTGGTCTATAAGTTCTTTTGGATTTACACTTGATTCAAATATTGAAAATCTTTTATCTTCTTTTTTATATAAGAATGAATTCAAATCTTTTTTTTCTATATTTTTATTTATAATTTTGGAATAACTACAATAATATTTAGAGCTATTTTGAATTTGTTTTGCTATTAAAATCATAGTTTGAATACCAGCTGTTTCAAATACTTTATAATCTCCAAAATCTATAAATTCAATTATTTGTGTTGAAGTTAATATTTTATTTCTAAATTTTGAAGCCCCTGCATTACTAATCCAGTTATTTGTTGCGATAAAAGACAATACTCCTTTGTCTTTTAAAAGATTGATACCTTTACAACCAAATAGATACCAAATATCCATTTTTCCTTGATAACACTCTAAATCTCTTACTCGATCAAAAGCTGATTTATTAGTATATTCTTTAATATACGGTGGATTCCCAATAACTATATCAAATCCACCATTTTCCAAAACTTCAGCAAAATATATTTTATATAAAAACAGTTCTGTGGTGTATCTGTCTTTTTTGTAGTCATTGAGTACTTTCTTGATTAGTTCTACATTTTCAACTTGCTCTTTATGTTTTTTTTGAAGTTTTGCATTTGTGTTAAAGAGATCGTTTTTAGAGATGATCTCTTCTAACTCTTTTTGGTAGTTTTTTAGTGCTACTCCAAAGATATCGTCTACATCTTTTTCTATATCTTTTTTGATAAGGTTTTTTTCATCATTTGATGATGCATTGTAAAAAGCATGAAACTTATCTTTCATCCTTTTTATTCTTGCTCCGTTACCTCTGTTTTTTTCACTTATTTCTAATGGATTGAAACCGTTAATTGTTTCTATTAAACTATTTCCTACCATTATTTTATATCTAAGGTTAGGTAGTGGTTGTGGTATTTCTTCATCTACTACTATACTAAGCCAAAACCTAAGTTTTGCTATCTCAACAGCACTATTTTCTATATCTACACCATATATGGAGTTTTCTATCACTTGTCTTTTTAGCTCTGCTATATCAGCTGTTTTGTCAAGGTTTGACAACACTTGCACAATCTCATGGAGCATACCCATAGGAAATGCACCTGAACCTATAGCAGGGTCAAGTACTTTTATATCTTCAAGATATTTTTTTATATCTTTTGCATTATTTTTGATAAACTTTGTATCAGTTTTCTCATCTACTACTAGCGATTTTATATCTTCTAAATCATCTTGTTCGTAAAAGTTTGAAAGGTAGTTTATGATAGATTGTTGGCACATATAGTGAACTATCTCTCTTGGAGTATAAAAGGCTCCCTTTTCTTTTCTATCTTCAAGTAAATCTTCAAATACTTTACCTAGCATCTCAGGATCGATTGCTATTTCACTATCGTGAGGAGTATCTTCTATAACTGTGAAGTTATAGCCATCAAACAATTCTAGTATCTGTTTAAAATCACTATTTGGGATAGTTAGGTTCTTATTGTCATATTCGTCAGCTTCAAATAGTCCACCATTAAGGTAAGGGATGGTGTATTCTTTATCCCCAAGAGTTATTTTATCATTCTCTCTTTTTGTATTAAGAGCATTGAAAAATAATGTTTCCATAATCTCATCATAAAAATTTATTGATGGATTTTCTTTTGTGTAAGTATTGTAAAGTTCAGATATAAATCTTCTGTTATTATCAAGCCAACCTTTTTTTTGCACAAAGTATAAAAAGACGATTCTTCCTAGCAATTTTTTTATATAAAAAGATACCATTTTTTCATCTGAAAGTATCTCTTTTTCTTCATTGGTGATTTTATCTTGATTTACTACTGTTATATCTTTGACAAGCTGATGAAACATCTCTTTGTATTTTGTAAAAAATTCTTTTGATATTTTTTCAACACTAAACGCTTCTTCTAGCTCATTTAGTTTTGGATATTTTAAATTTTTTAGTTGTTGGTATGCTGTTTTTATAGGGATGTTTTTACCTAAAACATAAGTAAATCTTTTTAGGTTTGAGACTTCTTCTTTGTTGTTGTCATCGTATGAAAATTTTATAAATGACAATCTATACACATCAGGATTATGCGGGTTGTGAAATACAGCTAAAGCTCCATCAAGCAATTCATTTGAAGCTTTATTCTTAAGTATAGTACCAAGAGAAACTCTGTTGTTTTCTATATCTGTATTTTGTGTTGTAAGGACTTCAAAAAAGCCTATCTCTTTTCCGTCATCAAGCTCACATGAACCTAAAAATTTATATTTTTGTATATGTTTTTGTTCTGTATCCGTATCAGGATGTTCATAGTCGGTATTATTCTCTTCAAAACCATAAAATTTTTCATATATGAATTTTATAAAATTATCTTTGTTATAGCTAGATTCTAAAAATGTTTTAATATCCAATATTTATCCTTTAAACAAATGTCTCACTCAATATTATGTCAATATTGATTTTTATTTTAGTTTTTTCAGTTTCTCTTTCAAATAAAGAGTACTTGTTTTGAAGTTCTTTTAGTTTATTTGTGATCTCAAATGATTGGTATTTTTTTGAAATAGATATAATCTCTTTACTTAGGTTTTGTAACTTACCATCCCTTATAGTTTTGGTAAAGATATTATACATATCTTGTTCTATAAAGCCTTTATCAAACCAAGATTTAAAAAGCCTTATAGCTTGTTTGTCGCTTTTGTGTTCAACTTTTACATTTGTAGCTTGAGTAGTTATAGTATTTAATTCATTTTCATAAAACTCAATTGCCGATTTAACTTGTTCATAGTGACTCTCTATTATTGGTAAAATCGCTTTTTCTTGTCTATCTGTTTTAAGTTTTGTCGCCATTTTTACAAAGTTTACGGCTTCACATTCGTTATTATGCACTTTAATATAATTTTTTGTTTCATTATTTTTTATAAATACAAAAGAGCTGTTTTGCAAATCGTCTATTTTTCGTTGAACTCTTACCTTTTTTGGTAGATGTTTAAGAGTTTGAAACTTTTTAGGATTAGCTTCTTTAAATTCCCTGATTTCCTCTAAAAACTTTAACTCTTCATCAGGCTTTTCACTGTCTGGTTCATATAAAGATACAGTTGCTACTTTTTCATTTTTAGAGTAAATTTGACTATCTTCACCTACTGCATGGTGAAATGTCTGTAATTTTATAAATGCTTTTTTAGATAGTTCTATGAGGCTTTCACTTTGTGCTGTAGGGATAAAGTTATATATGTGTATTTGGTCATGTTTTGTACCAATACGATTTATTCTACCTATACGTTGCATAAGTCTTGTAGAGTTCCAAGGAATGTCGTAGTTATAAATAATATTACTGCGGTGCATATTTACACCTTCACTAAGGGTATCAGTTGAAATTATTACATTGTACTCATCTTTTTGAACTTTATAGTTTGCATCAAAATTCTCTCTGATAGTATCTTTAAGTTTTTCTCTATTCTCGCCATGAACAGTTAAAACTTTTTTATAATTACCTAGTTGCTCTTCAAGGTACATTGCAGTTTGCTTTGATTCTGTAAATACTACTATTTTGTCATTACTATGAGCTTCAATGATATATTTAAATCTATCTAGTTTAGGATCGTAATTTATATCACTCCACAAGTTCACAAGCTCTTGAAATATAAGTAAATCACTTTTTAATTGAACTAAATACTCATCGTTAAAATCAGCAGATTCAAAAGCTTTCATTTTTTCATTTTCTAAAAACTTATCAACTTTAGATAAGAAGTCATCTTCATTTTTTTCCATTAAATCGTATATATCAAAATGTTTGCTCGGTATATAAATAATACCATCTTCAAGCATTTTTATAACCATTTCAAGGTTTCTTTTTTGTTTTGAGATAGTAGATTTAAATGCAGTAAAAGAACTCTCTAATCTTTTAACTAACATTGTTTTCATAATGTCAGCTAGATTTTCAGCACTTCGTTCAAAAAAACCATCTTGAACAGTTCCATATTTTTTTCTACCATTTTTATTAAGGTTCGCTAATATTTGATATCTATAATAATTTAGATCTTTTGTAATTATGGCAATAGTTTTGTCAAATATTTTTAGTAGATTGTCATCTAACTTATATTCAACTTCTTGAACTGGATTAATAGTTGGTATATTTAAACCTTGGGACTTAAGGTCTTTATTGTATCTTTCATTTGTTTGAATGTCAGTCCTAGTTCTTCTAACCATTACCTCTCTTAAGATATTGTCTCTAACCCTCTTTGATAATGTTTCAAGTTTAGATAAATCACTATTTGATAGTTCAGTTTCATCCTCTTTTCTACCAATTATTTCTTTATACTCTTTATCAACTCCCGCAAAAAAACTCTCTAAATTCGGGTAAGAGTCAATCGTTGAGTTTCTTTTATCTTGGAATAGATAAAGCTGATTTGCAATATCTTGCGGTTTATTGTTTAGAGGGGTCGCAGATACTAAGAGGATTTTCTTTTTATATTTTGCATCTTCTTTACAGATTCTCTCCAACTCTTTGTACCTTGATGTTGCAAAGTTTTTAAATTTATGTGATTCATCAATGATAATTATTTCATAATCTTCTGTTTCTTTGATTTTCTCTAATGCACCATATGATTTAAATTCAAAGTTTCTTATGCTACCAATTTGAAATCTTTTAAATGTCTCTTTCCATTCTTTTTCGATTGATGGTGGTGCAATGATAAGGATTTGTCCTTTTGTTTCAAAGCAAAGTTTTCTGACAATCATTGCACTTGTTATAGTTTTACCAAGTCCAACAACATCTGAAAGAAAGAATCCGTTATGTTTTCTAATTTTTGAAAGTCCTTCATTCACGGCATCTATTTGATAAGCTAGTTTCATAAAGCCCTTTGGAAGATCATCTGCTACTGAGGCATCATAATCAACTCTATTTTCAAAATGTTCAATTAAAAATTTTAAATATAGTTCATAAGGTGTAATCTCTTTTAAATAACTGTTTTGTTTGATTGTTTCAATATCTACTCCAGTTATCTCTACCGATTTTGTCCATAAATCTTCAAACTCATTTAGTGCAAATTCTATGTCTTCACTATATTTAAGTTCTACATTAAATTCATAGTTTTTTGAAAGACCATTTTCAGTTAGGTTTGAACTACCTGTTATTACAGAACCTCTGTATTCAGTTGTTTCATCATGCCTTTTAATCTCATTTTCTCTTAAAATATATACTTTTGAATGGATATTTTTATCTTGTGAGATTCTTATTTCAAGTTTATCTTCAGCAATCATTTTTATAAACTGATTTACACTCTCATCAATATTTTTCGAGTAATCTTCTTTTGCTAATATATCTTTTTGATTATCAATGAATTCTTGACTAAATTTATGATAGTCTAAAAGATTGAATTTTTTACCACGTTGCTGTGCTTCAAAAGTAAGTTTGTCAATATTTATGCCAACCAAAATTCTGATTTTATCAATACCATTTAAAAGAGAAGCAATCTTTTTAAAACCACTTATCCTAAAGTAACCAATCAGAAATTCTAAGTTTTTTATATCATAGTGAGTTAGTATATCTTTTAATCTATTTTCTAATGTATTAGTATCTTGGTTTGTAAAAAACTTTGAGCTCATAATAAGTGTTTAATCCTAATTGTAAAAAGTTATTTATTGTACCAAATATATAATGTGATACAATTGAACATCAAAGGTTTCAAAACGCATTTAATTCGTTTTGCTAAATAAGAGCAATTTAAAACCTTCTAAACTCCCTAATTTTTGTTAGCACACCACAACTACAACCAAACCAATAATCTTTTTAAATTTACCAATCATTAGTTTCAGTTTTTTTGTCATTTCACTCTAATAAAATTATTTTCTGATACTAAAATAAAATACTGCATATTTGTATTTTATTATAAGTAAAAATTCATTCCCTACATTCCTACAAAACCCGACGAAACTAACGAAGAGGTAAAACCTAAAAAGATTAAGAGGTTTCTTTTGAAGTTCCTAAAATTAGGAAGTTTAGAAGAAAAACAATCCCCTCAAAAATCTTCAAATAGGTAAAATTTTTTTAAAGGACATAAGATGAGAGTATTTATAACAGACTTAGAGGCATATAACAATGGGGAATTAGTTGGAGGTTGGTATAGCCTACCTATGAATGAGGACTTATTAGCAGAGTGGAATGTCCCCTATAAACTAGACAGTTAGCAATCCAGTAAAAACCTAATTTTTTAAAGACTGTTCATTATATCTTTTTTCAAACTCATTTGGAGAAATATAATCCAAATAAC
>Ga0193955_1000246_pt1 | contig 34081 bp, 26 predicted proteins | sample BB_6_MG_FD_140343 | JGI IMG/M metagenome (GOLD analysis project Ga0193955, IMG submission 140343) | Microbial mat bacterial communities from the Broadkill River, Lewes, Delaware, United States - BB_6_MG | ecosystem: Environmental > Aquatic > Freshwater > River > Microbial mats | place: USA... | reverse complement strand
GCCGACACCTACAAACCGATTTTACACCGATGGGGCCCGAGCCCTCACTGCCGGTGACCGGCTTGCAACCAGGGGATGCTCCCAAGGAGCTGTGAAGAGTTACTTCAAGGCCGTGGAGCTTTTCACCCTTGCCGACGATCAAGGAGCCCTGGCCACCTGCTTCAACAACATCGGTAACCTTTACCTGGGCGATGATAAAAGCGCCGATGCCCTCCACTACTATCGCGAAGCCCTTGAACTTCACACCCGAAACGACAACCTTGAAGGCAGGGTGCGCGTCCTGACGAACCTGGCGTCGGCCCAGGTAGCGGAAGATTCCCCGACCAAAGCAGAAGAACACCTGGACCAGGCAGACCTGCTGGCAGCCAAGGGAGGTATCTCCTGGCCACAAACCCGCATTGTCAGAGCAAACCTCAGACTGCACCAAGGCGATGCCCTGGGAGCCCTGACCCTTCTCCGGGAGGTGAACGGCACCCTCCAGGCACCTGAAGAGGCTCTTTCCGCATCCCTTCACTTTGCGCTCGGGAGAAGCTACGTTGCCCTTACGCAGTATGATGAGGCCCTCGTTCATTTTTCCAGGGCCCTTACCGTAGACCGGGACCGTGGCGCCCTTCGCCTCATGGTAACGGACTTAAGGGAAATGGGCCGTACCCTCATGGCCATGGGCAGGGAGGACGATGCGAGCTGGCACCTTGAGAGAGCCCTTCGCATCTCTGCCCTTCTGGGGGAACCAGCGATTCATAATGAGCTGCTGGACATGTTAAACAACCTCACCGGAACGACAGAGGGGCCCCCCTCTTCGATCACCGGTTACTTTCTGGAGCGTTGGGCAAACGGCGAAAGCTTCGCCGCACCCTGCAACTGAATCAATCACCTCGTCAAAACGACGGGTAAACGGCAACGGACACCTTTACATGGAATCAACTCAGAGCGACAAAGAGATGGTCAAGCGCCTGACGCGCGACGGCAAAGAGTACATCATTATCGGCACCGCCCACGTGTCTCGGGAGAGCGCTGAGCTTGTGGAGCGTGTCATCGAAGACGAGACGCCGGACACGGTTTGCGTGGAACTCTGCCAGGCACGGTATCAGTCCATGATGGACAGCGACTCATGGCGCAACATGGACATCGTCAAAGTAATCCGGGAAAAGAAATCCTTTCTGCTGCTTGCCAACCTGCTCCTGGCCTCGTTTCAGAAAAAAGTGGCCGATAAATTCGATATCCGCCCCGGAGAAGAGATGATCCGCGCCGTGGCCAAAGCAAATGAAGTGGAGGCTGACCTTGTCCTTGCCGACAGGAATGTCCAGACCACCCTCTCCCGGGCATGGCGCTCCATGGGCTTTTTCAAGAAGGTCTCCCTTCTCTTTCAGATGGTCCTCTCCGTGGGCAGCGCGGACGACATCGAAGAAGAGGAGATCGAAAAACTCAAGAACCAGGACATGCTGGAAAGCGTTCTGGAGGATGTGGGCAAGTCCCACCCGGCCCTTCGGGAGATCCTCATAGACGAACGGGACCGCTACCTCGCTCACAAGATCCGTAACGCCCAGGGCGAGAAAATCGTGGCCGTTGTGGGTGCCGGTCACCTCCCCGGTATCATGCGATACTTCGACAACACCATCGACATTGACGAACTCGATGAGCTCCCCCCTCCGGGGAAGGCGGGTAAAATCATCACCTGGGGCCTGCCCCTCATGGTCACAGCCCTCATCATCTATGGTTTTACCAGCGGAGGCGCCCAGGCGGGTGCAGGCATGATGGGCTGGTGGATCGCCGCCAACGGCATTCTCGCTGGCATCGGTGCCATCATCGCCTTCGGCCACCCCGCCACCATCGCCTCGGCTGTGATCGCCGCCCCCCTGACATCTCTAAACCCCATGGTTGCGGCCGGTTGGGTCTCAGGCCTCACGGAGGCCTTTGTGCGCAAACCCAAGGTCAAAGATTTCGAAAGCCTGGGAGACGACATCCTCTCCGTCAAAGGCTTCTGGCGCAACAAAGTCACCCGTGTCCTCCTCGTTGTGGTCTTCACCAACCTCGGCAGCACCCTCGGCACCGCCGTGGCCCTGCCCATGATGGCCCGTATTCTAAACGGCTAAGGCGGTCAAGGCCTCTATGCCTCCGGCGGCGAGGTGTGCCACCTCGAAAGCGGGTTGCGAATGCTCCTGCCCCTCGTTCCTCGGGTCGTTCACATTCGCTGACGGGCTGCGCCCGTGAAAAACGCCAGTGATGATCACGTTCAATTCGGACTGCCTGCGCCCAAAGGCTTGCAACAAAAAAGCTAAAGCGCTTCGTACAAATCAAAAAGGCCACGTCGATGGAAAGCATCGGCGTGGCCTTTTTGATTTCAACAATTGAGGCAAGCGCAAGTGAGTTCAGCTTTCAAGCCGCCCACGCTTTGCCCCCGGCTCCCCCTCGCAGACAGTGAGCGTCAGCGAGCTGGATGCATTCTGGGGTGCAGGGGATCATCCCCTGCCCGCCGGAGGCATGTTTTTACGAACCCTTGATAATTTCCACCACGCGGGTGCCTTCGCGTTCCACGACGGTGAGGCGACCTTCGGCGTAGAGCTGGATGCATTCGGGGAAGAGGCGCCACTCTTCGGCGAGGCCCTTTTTCTTCACGGCATCCAGATCATCTTCGGGGAGGATGGGGAAGCTGTGCTGCCCGATGATGGGGCCGGAATCTTCGCCATAGTCCACGAAGTGCACGGTGCACCCCCCCACTTTGCAGCCGTAGCGAAAGGTGTCGCCATAGCCGTCGGTGCCGGGAAAAGCGGGAAGAAGGGCGGGGTGGATGTTCATGATGCGGGGGATATCAGAGTCAGCGTTGAGGCCATCGATAAAATAGGGGGTGAACACCCTCATAAAGCCGGCCAAAACCAGAAGATCGATATTGTAAGGGACCAGCTTGGCCAGCAGGTCCGCTTCGGCCAGGGCTCGTTTTTCCAAAAAGGCCTTCAGGGTATCGGGATGGGCATCTTTTAAGAGGCTCTGCTTTGCAGCCACGTCGTCCAGCGAAAAATTATCGGGGAGAGGGGCCCCATCCTTCCTGCTTGCAAACAGGGTGCTGTAATCGGTTACAAAGGTGGGAATCCCAGCCTTTTCGGCCCGTGCCAATCCGCCGGCCCCGGGATTGTCCGCTCCCACACAGGCGATCTCCACGTCCAGAGCGCCGACCTGCACGGCGTCGATAATCGCCTGGAGATTGGATCCTCCGCCAGAGACCAGCACACCGATTTTTATCTTTTCTTTCCCGTCCATCCGACTCCTTTTTGTGACCAACACATGCGGGGACAGCCCCTTGGTTGATCACCCCTATTAATTATATGTCATGCTGAATATTTTCTTTTGACCGGTCACCGGCATTTCACTATACTTTGTTCCCTATAAAGTTGAAGCAGGCTCGGTGATTTGTTCTCTGATTCTGCATCAGCAGTCCACGTGACACCTATCCGGGAGTAATGGATGGATACCCATATTGCACGGCAACCGATCTTCAATGACCAAAAGCAAGTTTTCGGTTATGAGCTTCTCTTTCGAAACGGCCTGAACAACGCCATGCCCGATGACATCGATGGAGATACGGCCACATCCCAGCTCCTCTCCAGCAGCTTCTTTACCATAGGCATCGACACCTTAACAAACGGAAAGTATGCCTTCATCAACTTCACCGAAAAACTCATAAACATCGGAATCCCCAATCTTTTCCCCTGGAAGCAGACCGTCATAGAGGTCCTTGAGACCGTTCCCGCCACCCCCGAGGTGATCCAGGCCCTTGCCTCTGCCAGACGCAAGGGATACACCGTGGCCCTGGATGATTTTATCCTCAACGGCGCCTCCAGCCCCTTTCTGGACGTGGCCGATATCATCAAGGTGGATCTTCTCGACACCCCGTTTGACAAGGTTGAGGAGCTGGCTGTTGCCGCCGAGAAAAAAGGGATCACCCTTCTGGCCGAAAAGGTGGAAACCGAAGAGATGTTCCGCCGGTCACGAAGGCTTGGTTTCTCTCTTTTTCAAGGCTATTTTTTCTGCAAGCCCGAAATCATCTCCGGAAAAGAGATCCCTGCCTCCAGCCTGACCCTGCTGAAACTGATGGCAGAGATGAACCGGCCCGACATAGACTTTGGCACCATTGAACGCCTGGTGGCCAAAGATGTGGCCATCGTCTACAAACTTCTCTCCCACCTCAACAGCGCGTGGTACGGGTTGAGATCCCCGGTTTCGTCCCTCAAGGATGCCCTTCGGATGCTGGGGCTCGATGAGATCCGGCGCCTTGTCGGCTTGATTGTCATGGGCAAAATTGCCTCCAACTCGCCCGAGGAGCTGCTGCGCACCTCCGCAGTCCGGGGACGCCTGTGCGAGCTGGCCGTCCAGAGCTCTGGTATGGACATCGAACCGTCCGAACTCTTTACCATGGGCATCTTTTCCCTGATTGACACCATTTTAAACCGCCCCATGAACGAAGTTCTGGACCACCTCCCCCTCTCTTCGGCTACCGTCGCGGCCCTCACCGAAGGAACGGGTCCCCAGGCCCCTTTCCTCCAGCTGGCAAGGGCTTTCGAGCAGGGCCAGTGGGCAGAGATGACCGAGGCGGCCCGGTCCATCAACCTTCCCGAAGATCAAATTGGGGGCATTATCATCGACACACTGACCTGGAACCGAAACCTGCCCACTTAGAAACGGACATCACCTCCGGCGGACCTGCCGGGGCAAAGCTTTTGCCCGATCTGAAAAAGTGGGTTTTACAAACAGGGTTTGAAAATCACGACACCGTGCGTCGAATTCACCGGTGCACGCAACAGCCCTTCCACATTTTTCCGAAAGGGGCTATAATAACTGGAATTAATTTTCCAGCATCCGGCCCCTCAGGCCGGTTCCCCACCCTCCGACGCACAGGGGTATCACAGGGCCGAAGCCCGGTGATACCCAAAGGGGGCCACTTGACAAGCCCACGAAGCGTAAATATATTTCAACGCGAAGAAAATCATTAAAAAAGCAAACCATATCAAGCAAAGGAAAACGATCATGGCTGAAGGTATTCTCGATATTACAGACGACACATTTGAAACTGAAGTTATGAACGCCGACCTCCCCGTTGTTGTGGATTTCTGGGCCCCCTGGTGCGGCCCCTGCCGAGCCATCGGCCCCATCATTGAAGAGCTCTCCGGCACCTACAACGGCAAGGTCAAATTCGTGAAATGCAACGTTGACGACAACCCCCTCTCCCCCAGCCGCTATGAAGTGCGTGCCATTCCCACCCTGCTTTTCGTCAAGGGCGGTGAAATTGTGGACACCATCACCGGCATGACTGCCAAGGCAAAACTGGAAGAGACCATCGGCAAACTTCTTTAAGACTGACCTGATCACCGCGTAAAACATCACTGATCACGGGGAGCCCAAGGCAAAGCCGTGGTCAGGACTTTTTTTGCACAGGTATCATACTGGCGGAGCCGATCATTCGGATCAGCGGCCCGGCACCCTCTCACCGCAAGGCATATGACCAGGGTGAGGTGCAGGGCCGCACTGTCCTTTGCGCCCCGTCGATTCTGGATGGAAGAAATGGCAGAGACCAACTACGACCTGATCATCATCGGCGGCGGCCCAGCCGGCCTCACCGCAGGCATGTACGCATCCCGAGCACGCCTCAACACGGTTCTGGTGGAGAAAGTAGCCACCGGCGGCCAGATTCTCATCACCGACTGGATTGAAAACTACCCAGGCTTTCCCGAAGGCATCAGCGGTCCTGACCTTTCAGACAAGATGCTGGAACAGGCCCGTCAGTTCGACCTGAAGTTCGAATACGGCGAAGTGGAAAAGGTGGAGCTGGAAGGCGAGTTAAAATCCATCACCATCGGTGACAAAACCCTGACCGCAAAAACAGTGATTATCGCCAGCGGTGCGTCTCCCCGCAGCCTTCATGTGGGCGAGGAAAAATTCCACGGCAAGGGCGTCTCCTACTGCGCCACCTGCGACGCACCCTTCTTCAGGGACAAGACCGTTGTGGCCGTCGGCGGAGGGGACACCGCAGTTCAAGAGAGCCTCTACCTCACCAAGTTCGCCAAAAAGGTCTACCTCGTTCACCGGCGTGACCAGCTTCGGGCTGCCAAGATCCTTCAGGAACGGGCTTTGTCCAACGACAAGATCGAAATGGTCTGGGACTCCGTGGTCACCGGCATGGACGGCCTCTTCGGCGTAGAAAATGTCACGATAAAAAACGTGAAAACCGAAGAAGAGACCAAGGTCGCTGCAGACGGCTGCTTCATCTGGATCGGTATTCTCCCCAACACCGATTTCCTGGGTGATGCCCTGGAGATGGATGAGTGGAAGTTTATCAAAACCGATTCCAACATGGCCACCAACATCCCCGGTGTCTTTGCCGCCGGAGACGTGCGCAGCACCCCCTTGCGCCAGATCGCTACGGCCGTTGGGGACAGCGCCATTGCCGCCACCATGGCTGAACACTATCTGGAAGGGCATTGATCCCATGAAGCGTTTGATCTCTTTTGCGCTCATCGCCTTTGTTGCGCTCACCTTTCTCTCCTGCGGCCCCAAGAACAAGGAAGAGAAACTGGCACCCGAGCTGGCGGAAGATGCCAAGGTCCAGTTTGAAAAGGAACGCTACAAAGAGGCCATCGAAATCTACACCAAGCTCAGGGACTGGTACCCCTTTGACAAGCTGGCCATTGAAGCGGAATACAACATCGCCGAGGCTCACTTCAAAATGGAAGAGTACGACGAAGCGGCCCTTGCCTATCAGGAGTTCGAAAAACTCCACCCAAGGCATGAGTCCATCGACTACATCATCCATCAGCAGGCCCTGTGCTATTACAACCGATTGGACACGGCAGACAGGGACCAGAGCAATGCCCTCAAAGCATTCTCTATCCTGACGCGTCTCATCAGGCACTACCCGGACAGTGCGTACGTGGAAGATGCCAAAAAAGAGAAGAAGGAGTGTCTCAAGAGCCTTGCTTCCCATGAGATGTATGTCGGACGCTTCTATTTCAAATCCAAGAAGTACCAAAGCGCCCTTAACCGGTTTGAAACGGTTCTTGAAGCATACTCCGGCCTTGGTTTTGACGCCGAAGCCAACGAGCTTGCAGGAAAGTCACGTGAGAAGCTGGCTGAGGAGCCCGAAGAAAAATAGATCAGGCATCCTTTTCCAAGGCGCCTGAGCCTATCGTACCAATTGGAAGGGCAGGATCAAAGGTTCCTGCCCTTCTTTCCCGTTTGATTCGAAACGATAAAAAGGCTTTACACGGCCTGTCTTTTGTTTTATACAGACTCGTTATTTTTTTACGTCACCTGACCAGCATTGACGGGTTCGTAAAAAAGAGCCGGTAAACCACTTGTGTCTTGCCGAATGGATATCCGGCCTACCGGCCGTTTTTACAAAGCCATCAACGTGAAAAAAGGAGTGTTCAACATGTCCAAGATGTGTGAAATATGCGGCAAAAAGCCGATGGTAGGGAACAACGTGAGCCACGCTCATAACGTTAACAAGCGTCGCTTCAACCCCAACCTTCAGAGCGTTCGTGCCATGAAAAATGGCGCCGTGAAGAAGATGACCGTCTGCACCAGCTGCATCAAAGCAGGCAGCGTGGTAAAAGCCGCCAAGTAGCTCTTGAAGGCTTTCGTGGTCGCGCCGTAACAAAGTCAGGTTGCAAGGGGCAATACGCATTAGACGTATTGCCTTACGCGTGTTTGCACCATGTAAGATCCGGAACACTTACGGAACCGACCGCTTACGACCGCACCATGATACCCCGCACCGCCCGCAGAAGACCTCAGGCTCTCTCCCGACGCCAGTAATAACCGATTCGAGAGAGCCTGTTGTGTTTTCACCCTCCGGGGCCACCCCTGCAAAACCCTCGTTATATCAAGCAATAGCAAGTGCCAGCCCCTTCCCCCACAAAAAAATTGCGAAAAATTCAAAAAAGGTTATGATACCGGAACCGAGCCCCTGCCCGGCCGGCCCATCCTTCCCCCAATATGTCAGGGGAATTCAGGCCTTTTCTGCTACACCATTGATACCCCGAGGCACATGCGGCCATGCCGTCGTTGCCCTTTGTTTCCAAACCATGAATCGTATCTTCAGGAGCGCTGTTTCACCGCTATGGACATGGATGTAAAACGATATGATGCGGATGCCATTGAGGTCCTGAAGGGCCTTGATCCTGTCAGGCGTCGGCCTGGAATGTACACCGACACCGACCGGCCGAACCACCTGGCCCAGGAAGCCATCGACAACAGCGTGGATGAGGCCATTGCCGGCCATGCCGACAAGGTGTCGGTAATCCTTTACGAAGACGGTTCCCTTGAAGTCAGTGACAACGGCCGCGGCATGCCCGTGGACATCCACCCCGAAGAGGGAATCACCGGCGTGGAACTCATCATGACCCGCCTTCATGCCGGTGCCAAATTTTCCGGCAAGAACTACACGTTCTCCGGTGGCCTGCATGGCGTTGGGGTTTCCGTTGTTAACGCCCTGTGCACCCGGGTGGAAGTAGAGATCCGCAGGGACGGTAAGAAATACGCCATCGCCTTTGAAAACGGGGACAAGGTGGAGGACCTCACCCAGGTGGGTGAGGTGGGACGCCGCAACACCGGCACCACAGTCCGATTCTGGCCCGATGCCAGCTACTTCGACACCCCGAAGTTCTCCGTACGACGGCTTGTCCATATTTTAAAAGCCAAAGCAGTCCTCTGCAAAGGGCTCACCGTCTGTTTCCGGGACATCCCGGGTGGTGAAAAGCACCAGTGGTATTACGAAGATGGCCTCTCAGCCTACCTAACGGAAAGCCTGGGTGATATAGAGCAGGTCCCATCCCCTCCCTTTATCGGAGAGATCGATGGGGAGAGGGAGTCCGCCTCATGGGCGGTGACCTGGCTCCCCGACGGTGGCGTTCCCATGTCGGAGAGTTACGTCAACCTCATCCCCACAGCCCAGGGCGGCACCCATGTCAACGGCCTGAGAAGTGGCCTCCTTGCGGCCCTTCGGGAGTTCTGTGAAATCCACAAGCTCCTGCCCAGGGGGGTTCGCCTGGCCCCGGAAGATATCTGGGACAACTGCGCCTACGTTCTCTCGGTAAAAATGGAAGACCCCCAGTTTTCAGGCCAGACCAAGGAACGACTCTCCTCAAGGCAGATCGCCGCCTATGTCTCAGGCATTGCCAAGGACGCCTTCAGCCTCTGGCTCAACCAGAACACGGCAGAAGGGGAGTTTCTGGCCGAGTTGGCCCTGTCCAATGCCCAGAAACGCATGAAGGCAGGGAAGAAGGTCGCGCGTAAAAAAATCACTCAGGGCCCGGCCCTTCCCGGCAAACTGGCGGACTGTGTGGAGACCGACATCTCCCGCACCGAGATCTTTCTGGTGGAGGGTGACTCCGCCGGGGGTTCCGCCAAGCAGGCCAGGGACCGCCAGACCCAGGCCATCATGCCCTTGAGGGGAAAAATCCTGAATACCTGGGAGGTGGAGCATGAGGTCGTCCTGAACTCCAAAGAGATCCATGACATCGCCGTGGCTTTGGGGGTGGACCCCGGCTCCGACAACATCAGCCAGCTGCGATACGGCAAGGTGTGCATACTGGCCGATGCGGACTCCGACGGCCTGCACATTGCCACCCTTCTCTGCGCTCTCTTTCTCAAGCATTTCCGCCCGCTGGTGGAGCAAGGGCACATCTATGTGGCCATGCCCCCCCTCTTCCGCATCGATATCGGCAAGGAGGTCTATTACGCCCTGGACGAGTCCGAAAAACAGGGAATCCTTGACCGCATTGCCGCGGAAAAGAAACGCGGCACCGTTAACGTGGTTCGCTTCAAGGGCCTGGGGGAGATGAACCCCCTGCAGCTTCGAGAGACCACCATGGCCGAAGACACCCGAAGGCTGGTGCAGCTCACCACAGGAGACGAAGAGAACGCCCCGGACGCTCTGTTTGATATGCTCCTGGCCAAGAAAAGAGCCGGAGACAGGCGAAACTGGCTGGAAAACAAGGGCGACCTCGCCGAGGCCAGCAACCTGATGATTTAGAACTGTTTGCCTCCGGCGGCCCTGCCGGGGGCCAAACTTTTGAAAAGTTTGACAAACGGGTCTAAAAAAACAATCCAGGGTGAATCTACCCCCCCCATGCGAATGTGGTTTGACCCGAGGAACGAGGGGCAATGCGCATTTGCAATCTGTTTCCGAGGTGGCACACCTCGGCGCCGGAGGCAGCTTTTTGGGAGCGGAACAGTTACCTAAAAAGGTGGGGTTGACAAACAGATTTTATGACCCTTCTTGAGGGTTCAGCTTTGTCGGTACAACATACGCTATCGACTTATCGACTCTGCAACAGCCTGCCTATTCAACCCCGCAGGGGCTGAATAGGCAGGCTGTTGCAACCGGAAAGTTTGCGGGAGCCATTTTAAAAAAAGCGACCCGCCGGAGGCACGTTTGGAATGAAACACGAAACTCACTTCACCGCAGAAGGTGGCGAGCAGCAGCCCATCAAATACTTTGCCGAGGATGCTTACCTGGAATACTCCATGTACGTCATCCTCGACCGCGCCCTGCCCCACATCGGCGACGGCCTGAAGCCCGTTCAGCGCCGCATTGTCTACGCCATGAGCGAGCTCGGCTTAAAGGCCACGTCCAAGTACAAGAAGTCGGCCCGTACCGTGGGCGACGTCTTGGGCAAGTTCCATCCCCATGGCGACTCCGCCTGCTACGAGGCCATGGTCCTCATGGCCCAGGACTTCTCCTACCGCTACCCCCTGGTGGACGGCCAGGGAAACTGGGGTGCACCGGACGATCCAAAATCCTTTGCTGCGATGCGTTACACCGAGTCCCGGCTCTCACCATACGCCCAGGTGCTTCTGGACGAGGTAGGCCAGGGCACCGTCTCCTGGGTTCCCAACTTTGACGGCACCCTTGAAGAGCCCTCCGTGCTTCCGGCCCGGCTGCCCAACCTGCTGCTCAACGGTACCACCGGTATTGCCGTGGGCATGTCCACGGATATCCCTCCGCACAACCTGCGTGAGGTGGCCGACGCCTGCATCCACCTCCTGGACAACCCCGAAGCCGACACACGGGACCTTCTCGCCCATATCAAGGGACCTGATTTCCCCACGGAAGCTGAAATCATCACCCCTTCCGCAGATCTCCAGAAGCTCTATGTCACCGGCCACGGTTCCGTCAAAATGCGGGCCGTTTGGAACCAGGAGAACGGAGACCTGGTCATCACGGCTCTCCCCTACCAGGTCTCCGGCGCCAAGGTAATCGAGCAGATCGCCGCACAGATGCAAGCCAAGAAACTCCCCATGGTGGGCGACCTCCGGGACGAATCAGACCACGAAGCCCCCACCCGCATCGTGGTGGTGCCCCGTTCCAACCGCATCGACAAAGAGGGCCTCATGGACCACCTCTTTGCCACCACCGACCTTGAGCGGAACTACCGGGTCAACATGAACGTCATCGGCACCTCGGGCAAACCCCAGGTAAAAGGGCTCGTCCAGCTCCTCTCCGAATGGCTTGAATTCCGGAAAGAGACGGTGACAAGGCGCCTCACCCACCGCCTCGAAAAAGTACGCAAGCGACTTCACATCCTCGACGGCCTCCTGGTGGCCTTCCTCAACATCGATGAGGTGATCCTCATCATCCGGAGCGAAGACAAACCCAAGCCGGTTCTCATGGAGCGCTTTGCCATCACCGACGTCCAGGCCGAAGCAATCCTTGAGCTGCGCCTGCGCCACCTGGCCAAACTGGAAGAGATGAAAATCCGCGGAGAGCAGGACGAACTCTCACAGGAGCGGGACGGCCTTGAAAAGGTACTGAGCTCCAGCAAACGCCTCATGAAGCTTATCCAGAAAGAGATCAAAGCAGATGCCAAGACCTACGGCGACGACCGAAGGTCACCTGTGGTGGAACGGCAGGAAGCCCAGGCCCTGTCCGAGAGGGATCTTATGCCCACGGAACCGGTCACCCTCATCCTCTCAAAAAATGGATGGATCCGGTCCGCCAAGGGCCATGACGTGGATCTCTCCCGCATCAAGTACAAAGCCGGCGATGAACTCCTCTGTGCCGCCGAAGGCAAGAGCTCCCAGTTTGCAGCCTTCATCGACTCCACGGGCCGTAGCTACAGCCTTGAATCCCATACCCTGCCGTCGGCCAGAAGCCACGGCGAACCCCTCACCGGGCGTTTCACTCCGCCAGCCGGGGCCACCTTCAGCCACATGCTCATCGGACGCCGGAAGGATCACTTCCTCCTCGCCTCGGATGCGGGCTACGGCTTCATCGCCAAGTTCTCGGACCTTCTCAGCAAAAACCGGGCAGGCAAGGCGCTTCTCTCTCTGCCCGCGGGGGCCAGCCCCATCCCACCCCTGTCCATCTCCGAACTGGAAGAGACCCTTCTCGCAGCCATTACCAGCGAAGGGCGCATGATCATCTTTCCCTTGCGGGACCTTCCCATGCTCCCCAAAGGCAAGGGAAACAAGATCATCAATATCCCTTCTGCCAAAGCCAAAGCCGGTGAGGAGCTGCTTATCCGTCTCTTCACCCTGCAAAAAGAGAGCAGCATCATCATCTACGCAGGCAAGCGCCACCTCACCCTCAAGCCGGGCAACGTGGCCGAGTACATGAGCTCCCGGGGCCTTAGAGGGAAAAAGCTCCCCAGGGGCTATCAGAAGGTGGACCGCGTGGAGATCAAGGAGCCGGAACAGCCCATGCTGCTTGGCTAACACCAAAAGCAAAAAAACGGCCTCCGGCGGCCCTGCCGGGGGCCAAACTTTTGAAAAGTTTGACAAACAGCTTTTAAAGGCTATTCGCCTGCGTCACCGATATTGTCAAGCCATATGGTTCTGATTCAACAAGTGTGGCGCCTACTTTTCTCTCAGTCCCAAACCAAATAAAAAACGCCCTGCCGACACATCGGCTGGGCGTTTTTCATTCACTATTTACTACTTACCGTTCACAATTCACTGTTCGCTTTTCTTTCTCGACTTCCACGTCTCGGAAACCACCATGCCGGTAAGGATGAGGCCGGCCCCCCAAAACTCCATTCTCCCCATGGCTTCGCCCGCAAGTCCCCAGGCAAACAGGGCGGCAAAGACCGGTTCCAGACAAAAAATAAGGGCCGTGTCCGAAGGGGAGACCCACTTTTGGACGATGGTCTGGATAAGAAAGGGAAGCACCGTGGCAAAAAAAGAGCAGAGAATCAGTGCCCCTGCGATTTTCGGATTCCATGAAAAGAGAGGGTATCCCTTCACAAGGGCCGTCACCCCGAAGATCCCGCCGATGGTCCCCAACTGCACGACGGCAAGCCAGTAGCTGTCACAGCGCGCCGCGTAACGGCCGGTGTAAAGGATATGAAGGGCGAAAAACACGGCACAGGCCAGCGCATAGGTATCCCCCCGGTTGACCGGCCCGAAGCCCCCCTTGCCCATAAGCCCGCACATCAGGTAGATGCCGCCCACTGACAATAGAGCCCCCACAGCCTTGGCCGGCTCCAGGCGACGTTTGAACAGGGGAACGGCAAGAATCGGAACCCACACCACATTGAGCCCTGTCAAAAAGGCGGTATTTGACGCGGTGGTATGGAGCAATGCCACTGTCTGCAAGGCATATCCCGCAACCACCTGAAGCCCAAGCAACCCCCCGCGACCCAGGGTGTAGATATCCAGGGATTGTTTGGATAAAGGGCGGGCCAAAAGTAAAATAAAGAACGCCAGAAGAAAGCGCTGGGCAAGAAAAAGAGACACGGCCACATCATCAAGGGCCCCTTTGATCACGGTAAAGGTCATCCCCCAGAAAAAAGCCACGAGGACCAACCCACCGATCCCCACGATACGTTTGTTGCTGTTCATTCACGACTCCAATAGTTCACGCAGTATAACCATTCCATTCAATCTTGCCTCCAAGAGTCCTGCCGGGACCAAACGTTTGAGAAGAGATGCAAACAGGTTTCGGCCACAATACCGAACCATATAAATGCGTTGGGATACCTAATTAAACCCGACGTAACGAGAAAGCCACACCCCGGAAAGTTGCCAGGGGTCATGTCAAAAGCAGGCACGCCGTGAATAGATACCCACGCAGTTGCAATAGTATCCAATGCCCATTCAAAACAGGACAAACAAGAAGACAAATTCTACACGAACTCCTCAATGTTAGGTAACGTATTTTCACCTTCTCTCATACAATGGCGACTGATTGACACCAACATGCCGATCTGATAGTTTATTTTCTAGTACATCAACCCGATGCCCCAGTCGGTACACTCCGGATTCCAACCCCATGACACACTGGGACGGCTCCACGGAAAATTCCTGCGCCGCAACAATCCAGGATACCGCTTAAAAGTCAAACAGATACGCCAACCCACGCGATCCACTCCGGGATTCACGCGCCATAAGGTGGTAACCGAAACGATGAAGATTGAAGTTGGAGGCCAGATACAGGGAATTTCCCTCAGCTCATTCCTGCAGATTGTCCAGATGGACAAAACCTCCTGCACGTTAAAAATCTATTCCAACGATGAGGTCGGCTACCTGTGGCTGGTCGACGGCAATCTTGTGGCCGCAGAAGCAGGATCCATCCACGGCCTGGATGCTGTCTACGACATCATCTGCTGGAACGACACCGTCATCGTCATAGACAGTGCCCCTGCGCCGGAGCAGAACATCTCCACGCCCCTGATGAGCATTCTCATGGAGGGGCTCAGACTGCGTGATGAGAAAGCCGCCCAGGAGCAGGAAGCGGAAGAGGCGTCACCCGCCTTTCCCGGGCAGAAGCAATCCATCGACGATCAGATCGCCATGCAGTTCGTGATGGAAGACAAACCCGATCTGCCTGATAAAATAGAGGATCTGCCTCCGGTATCAGGACAGGTTCCCACCACCGGACCGACACCTCCTGGCCCCCAGGCCACACCATCCCCACAACCACTGCACCCTGCCGTGGCCCAGGATCTGGAGGATGACGCCGGAAAAGCCATGGACGATGACGGTTCATGGCTCTACGAGTACGAAGATGAGGAAACCCAGGAACCGTCAAACCCCATCCGTAAGATCCTTATCGCCTTCCTCCTCTTTCTCGTCATCGCAGGGGGTGCCTTTGGCGGCTACATCTGGTACCGAGCCCACACCCTGGAGGTCGAGTTCAACACGCTCATGACCGAACTTACGGCCATGAAAGACTTCCAACAGCAGAGGGACCTCCTTGAGAACTATCTGGACGCCCGCGTTATCAACCGTTTCACCATGCAGGTTACGGAACGTCTCAACGAAGCCAATGCCCTCCTTGAGCTTGATAAACGTATCGAAGCCATGCCCAGGGACGGAGATTTTATCGGCACGTCTGTGGGGCTCTACAAGGAGTACCTGAGAGCTCACCGCGGCACCCCGTTCATGACCGCCATCCGCATCAAAATGAAAAGTCTCCCAGCCCAGCTGGATGATCTGGACTACAAACGAATCCGGGAGGCAGAGAGCAAAAGTGTCCAGGTCCGCCTGGGGCTCTACCGCTCCTACCTCAACGATCACTCCAACGGAAAATACGTCCGTGAGGTCTCCAATCTGGTCGCCTCTGTCAGCGATGAATACTACCTGTCCATCAAAGAAAAAGTATCGTCCTGTTACAAGAAGAAAGACTGGACCCCCTGCATCGCGGTGGCCGACACCTTTACCGCAGAATTTCCCGAAGACAGCCGGTTCAATGAGATCTGGCTCCTCAGGGGAGAGATGATCGAACAGGGCCAACTCCAGGAGATGCGGCGGCAGGCCCAAAAACTCTCCTACGCAGACACACGCAACATGTACATTGCCTACCTCCAGAAAAACCCGCACAGCACCATCGAAGCGGAGTTACGAAAAGAGATAGCCGCCCTCAGCAAAAAAGCCGAACAACAGGGTCAATGGAGAGAGGTCAAGGAAATTGCCGACAACCCCAAAAAGCCCATCAACATCCGCATTCGTGAAGTGGAACTCTACATCGAACGGTACCCGGACGGTGCCTTTATCAAGGACGCCCGAAAAAAGAAGAGCAGCTTGGAGTCCCAGAAAAGCCGCCTCCTGAAAGAGGAAAAGGCCACCCGGGAAAACCTCCGGGCCCAGCAGGCGGAAAAGAGGCGCATCGAAGAGCAGCAGCGAACCCTGAAACGTCAACAGCAGGCTGAAGCCGAGAACAGGCGAAAACGAGAGCTCGCCGCCCGGATCCGAGCCCGTGAAGCCAGTGTCAGGGCCCTTCTCCTGGGCAAAGAGAGCCGTTTCGTGGACCACAACAACGGCACCATCACCGACACGCAGTCCGGTCTCACCTGGGTAATGCTGGACTCCAAAAACGCAGGTACCTCCTGCATGACCTTTAAAAAGGCCAGGGCCTGGGTCGATGCCCTTAAAACCGGGGGCTTCACCGACTGGCGCCTCCCCACAGCCAATGAACTGGCCCTTCTCTACAATGGAAAACCCTATTACCCCACCAGCGGTGCACCATGGTACTGGACCGCCGAACTGGAGACCGGGGCGTGGGGAACAAGCACCGAGGCGTTTACCTTTGATCCGAACAACAAAGAGACCTTCAAGCGCGAGGCCCACCCCCTGACCAAGTGCGGGTATGTCCACGCCGTCCGAACCCCCTGATCACAGCGGATTCAAGCAGACAAACGACAAAGCGGCCTCGATGACTCGAGGCCGCTTTTTTTATGGGATGAACATGCATCCGGCATCTTATGGGCAGGGAGTTCACCGCCCATGAAGCAGGGCCTCACGCCGCCTTACCGACCCGACACAGGCATCACCATCATAAACAGTGTATTCACCTTTTATTTGACAACCCTCCCCAAGTATGAAAAGCCTTTTTAAACGGGTGCAGTCGGGTAACCATCACCTGATCACCCGAAGCGCCTGGGGCTGGAGCCAACGCCCCCCTCACCTGATGCCACGGAGCGGAGAGTTAAATCACGGCAACGCACCCACGCTGTCCCCGGTTTTCTCCCTTCCCTCCTGCAGGAGCATGCGATGGTCCACCCACCGCACTCTGCCTTCAGCGAAGCCGCCATTTTTAACCAATCAAGGAGGGTTTCATGTCACACCACGATCACGGCCACCATCATCATCACCACCATGACCACGAAAAAGCGCCCATGTCCCTGAAAGAGCAGCTGGAGACCCTCATTGCCCACTGGGTAGACCACAACGAGGCCCACAAGGGCACCTACCTCTCATGGGCCGAAAAAGCCCGCGAAGGGGGATTCACAGAGGCTGCGGACCTGATTGAAGAGATCGCCGGGATGACCGAGGCCGTCACAGCCAAGCTGAAGGAAACCGCCGAAAAAGTACACACCGCTCCATGATGAGCCATGACACGGACAGAAACGTTCACCCGAGCAACTCGGATGCGCTTTTCATCTACTACCTTGAGGGGGTGATCCACCCGGCCACCCCCATTACCCACGACGACTTTCTCGGCAACTGGGTTGAGGAAAGCTCCACCTTTCTCTTTTTTGGCAGCCCCGCAGATGAAACCGTGAAAGGCCTGTGTCTTGCCATGCCCCATCTCACCTTCATCGACCGCTATGACATGGATTACGACCAGTGGCAGGGAGGGGATGCCGAGCCTTTCTCTGCCGGCCAACTCACGGTCATCCCCTTTCGCAGGGGAACCGCCCCCAAGGGAGTCCCCGGCCCGCGTGAGGTTTTTCTGGACGCCGGTGTGGTTTTCGGAAATGGGGCACACCCCACCACAAGCTGCTGCCTGACCCTTCTGGGTGAGATCGGCCCCCGTCTTGCCGAAAAAACAGTGCAGGACCTGGGAACTGGGACCGGTCTTCTCGCCCTGGGAGCTGCGCGACTGGGGGCCCCACAGGTCCTTGCCGTGGACCTGAACCACCTTGCGGTGAGCACCACACTCTCCAATGCCCGAAGAAACAACCTCGACCGCCAGATCCTCGCTGTCCAGGGACGTGCCGAAGAGATGGTGCACGCACCGGCTGATCTCGTCGTGGCAAACATCCACTACGACATCATGAAACATATTGTTGTATCGGAAGGGTTTCTGAATAAGAAAGAGGCGATTCTCTCAGGCCTCATGACCAGTGAGGCCCGAAAGATCGAAGAGATGCTGAAATTGAATGGCTTTCTTGTGGCCAGACACCTTTCACCGGACGGTATCTGGCACACCTTTCATGTAAACAGGGGGTAATAGAGATCGCCTTCGTCACGATCTGCCAAATCACTCTTCTGCTCCGCTGGTATCTCAAAAAAGAGCCGGGTGCCGTCTCCCGGCTTTGATTCGATACGAACCTGCCCTTTAATCAGGCGAACCCGGTTTTCCATGCCCTTGAGTCCCATCCGTTTTTCCCGAATCCCTTCATCCATACGCCGCGCCACATGGAAGCCCCTGCCATTGTCATCAATACGTAAAATCACATGGGGGTGGGCAGCCACCAGCCGAATGGTCACCGCCTTGGCCTCGGCATGCTTCCGAACATTATTCAGGGCTTCCTGAATGATGCGCTGAATATGGTGTTTATGCTCCTTATCGAGATGAACGTTGTGCATTCCAGCCGTATAAAAATCCACACGGATGTCAAAACGCTGGCTGAACTCCTCACAGTAATTATAGATGGCATCCACAAGGTTCATTTTTTCGGTGTTTGGGGGCTGCAACTCATAGGCCATTTCACGCACCGTGTTGATGGAGCTCTGGAGAATCCGGGAAAAGCCTGTGACTGTGCCCTCAAACTCCTTGGGCGACCTTTGAGCCACATCCACAAGGGTGTCGCAGCTGATCTTCAACGTCGCCAACTCCTGGGCCACATTGTCATGAAGGTCGTAGGCAATACGCTGCCGTTCTCCCTCCTGGGCCATCACCAGCTCCCGGGTAAGGTTCCGAATACTGACCTCCGCCTCTTTCAGGGGCGTGATATCATGGGAGTAAAAGGCCACCTGCTCAACATCCCCCCGGGCATCAAAAACCGGGTAGATCACATTGGAGAGAATGAGGCCGTTGTTGTCGTCGTCAAACCGGATGGGGTGACCGCTTCGCACCACCTCCGTCACCTGTTTCCGGCGGAAACGTGCCAGGGCAGGGGGGAAAAAATCGTAGAAGGTTTTTCCTTTTGCATGATTCTGACTGACCTTCAGGCGACGGGCAAAGGAGAGATTGATGGCGAGTATTTTTCCGTGGGTGTCCATGAGAACCGCTGAATCGGTGGTGGCATTAAGAAGAGCCGAGGCCAGCGCCTCCCTTTTCCTGAGCTCCATGTTGAGCTCCACCTGCCGCATGGAGCTGATAAAAAGCCCCCCCACCGTTTTAAGGAGCCGCGCCATCAACTCCTCGGGCCACAAATACTCCTCATCATGCCCGCCAAAGAGACAAATGCCCCCTTCCTTGCCGTCCCGGCTGCTGAGGTAGAGCCCCACCATGGCCCGAAATCCATGGGAAGCCATCCACTGCTTCTGCTCCAGGTCAAGGCCGGCTACGTCCATCTTCCGACTCACAACCATGAGTTTCTGTCTGCGCATGCGTGGAAGAAATGCTGAAAAAGCCTTGGGGGTGACAGCCTCAAAGCTCTGCATGTCATCCTCTTTCGAGATCCACTCAAAAAAAAGGGCGTACTCCGAGTGCTCCGGTCGCCCAAGAAACGCAATGCTCCGTTTGGCACCGGCAAACTGAGCCACACGTTTCAACGCTTTTCGAATCACATCTCCGGTCCACCCTCCTGACACATCCAGAAAGTCGGAAGAGACCGCAGCGATCATGCGATCAAGCTCTCTTCTGTCTTCAAGCTCCTCCTGAAGCTTTGCATTGTCTGCGACGATATCGGCCAAAACCTCGCTCGCCGGCAAATGAATCACTTCCGTCATGGTTTCCTCCAGCTCGTGTCATTGAGTGTCAGGGGGCCATCGGAAAAAGAAGATACAAAACTCCCACCAACCCTTTTTTAAGGTTACACAAAAACAATTAAAGCAACATTTCATCAGAAACTGGGGACCCAACACACATGGGATACTACAGGTATCGCCAGGCTCTTCCAGGGGGGAGGAAGAGTAAGCAGACTGCTTATCTTCTGGGTAAGGCTCGATTTGAGGAGACGGAATAATACGCCTGAGGTCAGCTAGATGTTTTCAGAAATAGTACAAGTTGAAAAATAAGTCAACATGGTATCCACACAAAGAACCATGTTAACACATTGATTCAAAAAGAGATGGGGCCTTCTGCTTACGCTGAAGGCCCCACATTTCCTTACAGGACCCCAGAGGGTCCCACTGCTTATTCGCCGTTAAAAATCAGGAAAGCCTGACCTTCACAGACCGGGCATGGCCGCTGAGACCCTCGGTTTCCGCAAGGAGCATCACCGCCTCGGCCTCTTTATGAAATGCCTCTTCCGAGTAACAGATCAGGCTGCTCTTTTTGGTGAAGTTCTCCACGGAAAGAGCCGAAGAGAAGCGCGCGGTACCAGCGGTGGGCAGCACGTGGTTGGGTCCTGCCACATAATCGCCCATGGGTTCAGGAGTGAAGTGGCCCATAAAGACTGCGCCGGCGTTCCGGATCATGCCCACCACCTCAAAAGGAGCTTTGACCAGAAGCTCCAAGTGCTCGGGAGCCAGGCGGTTGGCCAGCTCACAGGCGGACTCGATGGAGTCGGTCACCATGATGGCCCCGTAATCGCGAATGGACGCCTCTGCAATCTCTTTTCGCGGCAACTCTTCCAGCTGACGTGCCACCTCGGCTTTGACCTTTTCAGCCAGATCCGCGTCGGTGGTGACAAAAATTGAGGATGCAAGGGGGTCATGCTCGGCCTGGGAGAGAAGGTCTGCCGCCGCCCATACCGAATTGGCGCTTTCGTCGGCAATGGCAAGGATCTCACTGGGACCTGCGATCATGTCAATCCCCACGGTACCGGACACCAGCTTTTTGGCCAGGGTCACATAGATGTTTCCGGGCCCTACGATAACATCCACCTTGCCCACGCTCTCGGTGCCGTAGGCCAGCGCAGCAACAGCCCAGGCACTGCCCGCCTTGTAAACCACATCCACGCCGGTGCGCCGTGCCGCCGCCAGAAGGTGTTTGTTAACAGTCCCGTCGGCCATAGGTGGGGTGACCATGGCAATGTGCTTGACCCCGGCAATCTTAGCCGGGATGGCTCCCATCAGAACGGAGGAGACCAGGGGGGTCATCCCGCCGGTGGCACCGGGTACATACACGCCGGCGGCATCCACAGGGTTCACCATCTGCCCCAGGGTCACCCCTTTTCTCGGCATGTCGATCCAGGAGTTCTCCAGTTGCTTCCGGTGAAACGATTCCACCTGCTCCACAGCAAGATCCAGAGCCGACATAAACCCCTCGTCCACTGAGGCCACAGCCGCATCGATCTCCGCCTCGGTTACAACGAGCTGATCAAGGGTCATCTCCGGGGCGTCAAAGCGACGAATGTAATGCAAGAGGGCCTCATCACCATCCTTGCGGACCGCCTCGATAATATCGATAACGCCCTTTTCATCGTCCGCCGTGTATCCCAACCCCCGGTCCGTGATGTAACGAACCTTGGCTTCTGCCTCTTCCGAAGGGTATTTGAAAATTTCCATGATCTTTTGTCTCCATGCCCGCCTGAGGGCAGGCTATCTCTGTATAAACCCGGTAACCAAAAGGACGCTGAAGCATCTTCCGGCCCCGCCTGATGCATCAAAAAAACCGTCGCACAACAGGTGGGGACCAACGCGACGGAAGCTTATCTGAGCCTCTGCCGCGTAAGTTATCGTGTGAAGTCAGTGGCGGCTACCTAAACGCATGACCCAAAAGCCTGCCTTGGCATGCCCCTTCCCAAGCGCACCCGCCATATAAAAATACGTTTGTTAAAAACCAGTACCGAAACGTGTCTTGAACATAAAGCTGTCGTAAAAAGGTTTGCATTATACCCGGAGGCCACCTCTCTGTAAACCAGCTTTCCCCCTGTATACACGGAATATCCCGACAAATGGCAGCGCCCCCCTTTACCACTGGCGCATAGGAAGAATAATTCACCCGGCAAAACAAAGGCGGGCCAGGCGTTGAAAGAGGAGAAAGCTGAGCCAGGAGAGAAGGAGCAAAGCGGTACTTACAAGCCACGTTCGAGTTGACTTTGCCCCCACGGGTCACGAAGCGCCCTTCGGGCTACACGAAGTTGGTTTAGAAACCTCGGCCGTTGTTCATGGGGGCAGCCCGTCAGCGAATGTGATCGACCTGAGGAACGAAGGTCGGGAGCATTCGCAACCTGGGGTCCAGGGGGTCACCCCCTGGCCGCCGGAGGCATACTTCGCTCAGACGCCCCTCTGCCCACCCCGCTTTCACGGGCAAGGATGGCCCCGGTGAGCATGTACCCGGCGGGCACAGCCATTGCCAGGGGAACCGCATAAAAAGCAAGGGAGTCCAGCACAAAGAGAAGGGGCGGGGCTGTTATCGCCACCAGGGCAAAAGCCACAAGCGCCCTGCCGAACGTGGCACCATCCGCCAATCCCTTACTCCGCTGTCCTCCGGTCTTCAACTCACCATACTTCGGTGTCCGGTGAAACACACCATGCCGGGTAAAAAGCCCTTCCATCGCCGAAAGGGCAAGGAAAGGGGCCACCCCGATGCACACTAGGGGAAGCATGGGAACGTACCTCAACAGATGCCGAGACCGATGCTCCATCAGGGCGTAGACCGTATAATAGAACACAATGGCCCCACAGCTCCCGGAAAGAGCAGCCACACCAGGAATCCAGGCCAGAGCTGAGGCGCGGGTGCCATGCACCATCAATGCCGGCCAGAGGGTGACTGTCGCCAGCGCTCCTGCCAGCCAACCCAGCCCCCCAAGAAGATGAAAGATCGCTTCCACTTTCACCCGCCAGGCAAGGGGGGATCGAAGCAGCTTGGGAAGGATCTTCACCGCCGTCTGGACCGCTCCTTTCGTCCAACGCTCCTGTTGGGCGATAAAATCGGTCAAGGTGGGCGGAAGCTCAGAAGGGGCGACACAGGCTCCATGGTAGACAAGTCGCCACCCGGCCATCTGGGCGCGATAACTTAAGTCCAGATCCTCGGTAAGGGTATCCGCCGTCCACCCCCCCGCCCCGACAATCGCCTCTTTTCGCCACACACCTGCGGTGCCGTTAAAATTAAAAAAACGCCCTGAAGCATACCGGGTCCCGTGCTCAATATCGAAATGCGAGGAAAGGGTCAGGGCCTGCACCCCGGTGACCAGAGAGTCCCGATCATTTAAAAAGCCCCACCGGGCCTGGACCATCCCCACCTCAGGGGATGAAAAACGAGGCATGGTCTGAAAAAGAAAATCGGAAGGGGGAATAAAATCGGCGTCAAAAATCGCGACAAAGTCACCCCTGGCCCTCTCGAGTCCCTCGGCCAGGGCTCCTGCCTTGAATCCATCCCGGGTACTGCGCCTCAACACACACGCATCAAACCCTGCGGCCTGAAGCCGCGCCACCCCTTCATCCACCGCACCCCGGGTGCCGTCTGTGGAGTCGTCTAGCACTTGAATCTCCAAACACGCCTTCGGCCAGGAGAGTTCCCCCACCGCCGCAAGAAGCCGTGAGGCCACCGCTTCTTCGTTGTAGAGAGGAAGCTGAACCGTAACCAGGGGCAAGGGCTCAGGAAGCACTTCCGCAGACGGCTGCTCACGACGCCGCACCCCCATCCAAAGACGCAGAAGAACCAGCCGATGAATGCCGTAAAGGGCCACCAGAATCACCGAGACCAGATGAATGCCATAAACCGCAGAAAAGAGAATGATGTCCATAAAAGATACCAATCGTTAATGGGTTCGTATGAGGATAAGCAGGCCTCCGGCGGCAAGGTGTGCCACCTTGAAAGCAGGTTGCCTCCGGCGGGTTGCTTTTTGAAATCAGCCCCGAAAACTTTCCGGTGGTAGTTCCCTTTTCCCTCAGCCCCAGCGAGGCTGAGGGAAAAGGGAACTACTGACTCGCTGAGCCCAAACTATATGACTTGCCAACATCGGCGAAACAATCGAAACTGCACTCAAAACCTGTTTGTCAAACTTTTCAAAAGTTTGGCTCCCGGCAGGGCCGCCGGAGGCTCTTTAGAGCAAACAAGGGCAATCAACGGAATGGCGAAAACCAAAAACGGCGTCCAGGCCTCTTCTACCCACACCCCATGGGCGAAAAAATCCGTTAACACCACGTAGCCCAAAAGAGGCGTCAGGGTGAGCAGAAACGGTGCCAGAAGCTTCCCGTTGAATGCCTCTGCCATCAATGGCAGGAACAACGCAAGGTAGAGACCGTACCAGGGGTGGAGGGTTGGCGTGGTCAACAGCCAGAAGAAAGCCGCCCACCCCACAAAATGAAAGAGGGACGCCTCTGTCCGCCATTGCCTCCAAAGCAGCGCCCCTGCACCGCCGCAGAAGAGAAGGGCCGAGACCAGGCGAGCCACAAGGTTCATCCCGGTGAGATCGCGAATCGTGCGAAAAAGAAAGCCGGAGAACTCCCAGGTGGTGCCATACAAGACCAGGGTCTCCACGCCGTTTCCCATCTGTGGCAGGTAAGGGACCACAAACAGTGCAGAGGCCATAGCCCCGCCCGCGGCAAACCACCCCATCCGACGCCTGGAGGCAAAAAGATAAAAAAGGCCGAAAATCACTGGAATCAGCTTCACCCAAAGGGCCACAGCAAACAAGGTCCCAGACAAAGTGGCATTCCGCCGCCCCTTTCCCACCAACAGAAGCCCCGCAAGCAAAAGAAAGGGCAGGGCCAGGGCATCGATATGGCCGGACCACGCGATCTCCCACACCACCATGGGGTTCCACGCGTACAAAATTGTCCCGTGCCGCGGCAGCCCCAGCCGTGGGAGCCACAACAGAAGCAACCCCACCACCGCCATGTCGGCCAGGACAAGCAGGGCCTTCATCCCTGTCATGCCCAAGGGCGCCGCCAACCTGAAAAAAAACTGAGCTGCAGGTGGGTAAAGGGTCACAAGGTGTGGATGGTTGACCTTTGTCGCGAGGTCCGACACAATGGGATCCGTGGTCTCGTAGGCTTCAGGCGAAACAGCGTAAGGGCTCTCCCCGGCCTGTTGAACCATCCCGTCAAAGAGATATCGGTGGATGTCATCAGAAAGAAAGGGCGGGGAAAAAAGAAAGGGGCCCCTCAATAGCAGCGCCACGACCACGACGGTTCCAACGGTCAGGGACGGCCTCCCCGCGCCTGCCAATCGATACCCGGCATACACCAGCGCCCCCTGCACACAGGCAGCAACCACGAGCAGAGCCATCCCGAATGGCTGGCGGCAAAAAGGCAGAACCATCCAGGAGACAAGACAGATGCAGAAAGGAAGAGCGTATCTCATAACCATTCTCTGGTTGGTGGTCATCGTGTTTTTTATTGGATTGCCTGCAGAAGCCGTGGAGCGGATCACTCCTGAAAAGCTGGTGACCATGAAAGGAAAGGCCGTCACCCTGGATGCCCGCCCCAAAAAAGAGTGGGCCAAAGGCCACATCCCGGGAGCCATCTCCTTCAACTGGGAAGAGTATACAAAAATAGATGAGCAAAAGATACCTTACAGAACCCTCCCCCCCCAAGAGATGGCCAGGGTTTTAGGACGACTCGGCATCCATGAATCAGACACCATCGTCATCACCGGGGATGCCGACTCATCATGGGGCGGCGAGGGCTGGATCGCCTGGGCCCTTGAATGGGCCGGGCATCAGGGGCCGGTCTACCTATTAAACGGCGGTGTTTCCGGCTGGAAAAACGCAGGCTACCTTATTACAAAAAAAAGCACCCCATGCCCTTCAACCCACTACACACCCCACCCCAATCCCAACACATTCATGTCAGCCACGACCCTTAGGGAAAACCTGGTCTCCTTTACCCTTATTGACACCCGCTCCTTCCGCGAATGGATCACCGGCCATATCCCCGGTGCCATTCACATTCCATGGAAGAAAATGGTCGATAAAAAATCCCGAACACCCATCTCCCCGGAAGCAATGAAGGCCCTTCTCATCAAGAAAAAGGTGCCCCTGAACAAACCCGTCGTCTACTACTGCACCGGCGGCGTCCGCTCCGGCTGGACCTGGATGACCCACGACATGGCCGGCCTGCCACCCGCATTCAATCTGGAAGGCGGCTACGAAGAGTGGAAACGGCTGGAATAACCCCTGAAAAACAGGCCTCCGGCGGGCAGGGGATAAATCCCCTGCACCCCAGGTTCGCGAATGCTCCAACCCTCGTTCCTCGGGTTGCCACATTCGCTGACGGGCTACGCCCGTGATCAACGGCTTAGGCTATTACATCCTCTTCGTGCAGCCCGAGGGGCACTCTCAGGTTAAAACCAATGTCTTATATAATACGACACAAGAACCTCAATTTCACTGAGCTGTAAGCAATGCGGGCATAGACCGCACCATACATCATTGCGATTTGCCCTGAGGAACGAAGGGCGAAGCGCGATGGCATCCTGCTTTCGAGGTGGCTCTCCTCGCCGCCGGAGGCATGCTTTTCGCTTTTTCTCAGCCCACTTCAACCATTGATATATCGCGGATTCGTCATATGCCAGAGAGACAAACCGTGGCATGTCGTGGTATCATGCAGCTCCTCGCTTTTCGGACCCGCAAAATGGGTCGCACCACCCGTGGCACGCTTGTTGCCTGACTTGATGCAGGTTAAAAAGTACCAGCAGCGGTGCGGATGCCGATTGCCACAGGGGCTGAACAGAACGAATCAAAAGGAGAGAAGGATGGCGAAGATACAAAAGGTGTTGATTTTGGGCGCGGGAACCATGGGCCAGCAGATCGGCTATCAGTGTGCGGCCTGCGGCCTTGACGTGACTCTCTTTGACATGAGTGAGGAGGCCCTGAAAAAGGCTCTCGTTACCATGCCCAAGATCGGCAAGACCATGGTGGCCGGCGGCAGGATTTCCAAAGAAGCAGCCGAAGGGGCCATGGAGAGGGTTCGCATCTGCACGGATGCCAGGGAGGCAGGCAAAAACGCAGACCTTATCAGCGAGTCGATCCCCGAAGACCCGAAACTCAAATCAAAGGTTTTTGCGTCATTTAACGGCATCTGCCCTGACCACACCATCTTTACCACCAACACCTCCACCCTTCTCCCTTCCATGATCGCCGCACAAACCGGCAGGCCGGACCGGTTCGCCGCCCTTCACTTCCACGACGTGCGTGTGACCAATGTCGTGGACATCATGCCCCACCCCGGCACCTCGAAAGAGACCCTTGAAGCCATCCGGGAGTTTGTTGTCCGGATCGACCAATACCCCATCGAGCTCAAGAAGGAGCAGCCCGGCTACGTCTTCAACACCATGCTCAGCCAGCTCTTTGCCTCGGCCATGACCCTGGCGAGCCGTGAGGTGGCCTCCATCGAGGACATCGATCGCGCCTGGATGGGCATCATGCAAACCCCGGTGGGCCCCTTCGGTATCATGGACTCCATCGGCCTTGAAACCGTCTGGAAGGTGACAGACTACTGGGCCAACACCACCAAGGATCCCCAAAGTCGCCAGAACGGCGATTTCGTCAAGCGATTCGTGGACGCAGGGAACCTGGGCGTCAAAAGCGGCAAAGGCTTCTACTCCTACCCCAACCCCGCCTTTTTCAGCCCCGACTTCATGAAGGGGATTAAATAATCAGGGTAACCATTCAGCTTAACTTTGCCTCCGGCGGCCCTGCCGGGGGCCAAACTTTTACCAATTTCATAAGCTGGGTTTGACAAACAGATCTTAAAAGCTCTTCTCCTACCCCACTGAAGTTCGCAAACCATATTATTCTGATTTAGTATGCAATCCGGTCCCGTCTGAACCTGATGTATACAGCACAGGCCACTGTAACAACGCCTCCAGCAAGGTAAAGGGTCCTCACACTACAATGGTCGATAGAATTTGAAATCCTATCGACCAGGCCCTCACCCTCGACTAGCCCGCAAGACACCCAGCCCTGCTTCCCACGAATTCATACGACCACCCCGTGACTGTATACTTTTTTATTGATTTTTGTATAATTATTTATACAATACCCACATTGAACCCCTCACACAGGGGATATATATAGAATTTCTTATATGCCGTTTTCAAAACCACCCATGGAGATCCCATGCACAGCTCAAACAACCACCTGACAAAATACATCCCCATGGCGGACATGATCGCCGCAACCTTCGGCAAACACTGCGAAGTGGTGATCCATGACCTCTCTATCCCCCAGAATTCAGTCATATACGCCGTCAACAACCACGTCACCGGACGACAGATCGGCCAATCCTTTGATCACCTGATCAAGCAGGTGTTGCTCTCAAAAAAGTTCAAAGGGGACATGACCGCCAACTACAAGACCATGACGGAAGACGGCAGGGAGGTGAAATCATCCACCGCCCTGATCCGGGACGACTCAAACGAAGTCATCGGCGCCCTGTGTGTCAACGTCGACCTGACAGCCATGGGCCCCATGAAAGCCTTTCTGGACGAGTTTCTATCCACAGCAGAAGAGACACAGGAGCCCGAAAGCGCCCCTGTTGAGAATGTGGTGGAGATTGTGGACAACCTTATAGAGAAAATTATCGGACAGGCGGACACGGCTTCCATGAAGCGACAAGAAAAAATCCGCCTCATCGAATTCATGGAGGCCAAAGGGGTCTTCCTCATCAAGGGAGCCATCGACAAGGTGGCAGACCGGCTGGGCATCTCCAAGGTCACGGTGTACAGCTACCTGGATGAAATCAAAAAAAGAAAGTAACAGCACCACGCCTCCGGTGGCCCTGCCGGGGGCCAACCTTTTGAAAAGGTTGCCAAACAAATCTTCAAGAAATCTTGGGTCAATCTAAAACCTAAGGCCAATGTGATTTGGCCTGAGGAACGAAGGACAAAGCGCATTGGCAACCCGCTTTCAAGGTGGCACACCTTGCCGCCGGAGGCTTTTTATCCATGCCTCTTGACCATAGAAGGCAAACGCCTGAACAATTGCAGAAGGAACATATCCACCATGAAAACCATCGCCACAGACAACGCCCTGAAGCCCGCCGGACACTACAGCCAGGCCATCATTCACAACGGCCTGATCTACACGTCCGGTCAGTTCGCCTTCGACGCTGACACCGGCGAAAAGCATCAGGAGTCCATCGAAGAAGAGACCCGGCACGTGCTGAAGAACCTGGAACTCGTTCTGAAGGAAGCGGGCAGCTGCAAAGAGAAGGTGATCAAAACCACCCTCTACATCTCCGACATTGCCCTGTGGGCCGAGGTAAACCGTGTCTACGCCGAGTTTTTCGGCGACCACAAACCCGTGCGATCCGTGGTACCGACCCACGGAGACCTCCACTTTGGGTTCCATGTCGAATTAGAGGCTGTGGCCGCCATCGATTAAAATTAAAACGATACGTAAGGAAGATAAAACCATGGTGCACTACATCGATCCGCAAACCCAGGAAACCTATCCCATTGAGCAACCCATCTGGAGATCACCTTCAGGACACCCCCTGATGCTCACCGAGCTTTCCGGCATCAACCGGGGGGACATCGACACCTCGACCCGTTCCATCTGGCGATACCGGGCTGCGTTCCCCTTTCAGGTCAGCGATCCCATCACCATGGGCGAGGGGTGCACCCCACTTGTAAGAAAAGAGATCGATGGGGCGACCTGCCACTTCAAGCTGGAGTGGTTCGCCCCCACAGGATCGTTCAAAGACCGCGGCACCTCCGCCATGCTCTCCATGCTGCGCCAGCAGGGAATCAACCACGTTCTGGAAGACAGCTCCGGAAACGGGGGATGCTCAGTGGCGGGCTACGGCGCTGCCGGAGGTATGAAAACCCGCATTTGCGTTCCCGATTCCACCTCGCCGTCAAAAATCGCCCAGGTACGCGCCTACGGTGCCGAAGTGATCCTGGTCCCCGGCCCCAGGGAGGCAACCGAAGCCGCCGCCATCGAGATGTCTACCGAGATATTCTATGCCAGCCATAACTGGCACCCCTTCTTCCTCCAAGGAACCAAGACCCTGGGGTACGAAATCTGGGAAGATTTCGGGTTCACCCTGCCGGACAACATCATCATTCCGGGCGGTGCCGGCAGCAACCTTCTGGGATGCTTCCTGGCGTTTAAAGAGCTTATGGCAGCCGGTGAAATTCAAAAAATGCCCCGCCTCTTTCTCTCCCAGCCAGCCCACTGCGCCCCGGTGCACGCAAGCTTCCAGGCTGGGGCCGCCGGCCCCGTACCCACGGAGTTTGCTCCCACCGTGGCCGAAGGCACCGCCATCAAATGCCCCATTCGAATGAAAGAGATGCTTACCGCCCTGCGGGAGAGCAACGGGGGCACCGTTGCTATTCCTGAAAAAGAGATCATTGAAGCCAGTCTTGCCTTAGCAAAATCCGGGCTTTATACAGAGCCCACCAGTGCCCACGCCGGGGCGGCCTTTTCAAAGCTGATCAAGGCAGGGACCATCAAGGCCTCCGAGAAGACGGTGGTGATCCTCACAGGCACAGGGCTTAAAACCACGCCCTTCTACGAAGCGGAATTGTCCAGCCGCCGAGGCTAAATAAACCATGGGCTGCCCAGCTCAGCCCCCCAAACTGAAGACAACGGAGAACCCCATGGATCTTTCAACACTGGAAACCCCATGCCTGATTTTGGACAAGGGAAAATTAAAGAACAATATTGATCGCCTTCACAAGCGGATGACAAAACTCGGGGTCAACCTGAGGCCCCACGGCAAGTCAGCCAAAAACATGGATGTCATGACCATGGCCTTGGAGGGCCAATCCGGAGGGATCACCGTCTCAACGCTGAAAGAGGCCGAGTACTACTTCAGCCACGGCATCACGGACATTGTGTATGCCGTGGGCATCGCCCCGGTGAAGATGAAACGCATTGTCGGCCTCATAAATAAGGGGGCCGAGATCACCGTTCTCCTGGATTCGATTGAACAGGTGACATTCGTTGCGGAGGCAGGCAGGAAGAACGGCGTGGACATCCCGGCTCTCATTGAGCTCGATTGCGACGGCCACCGCTCGGGGGTCACCTTAGAGGATTCGCTGCTGCTGGATATCGGCCGATTGCTAACCAATGAAAAAGGGGTCTCCCTGGCCGGGGTCCTGACCCACGCTGGCGAATCCTACCAGTGTAAATCCACAGACGAAATCAAAGCCATGGCTGAGACTGAGCGTGCCATGGCGGTAAAGTGTGCTGAGATATTGCGTCAAGACGGCCTCCCATGCCCCATCGTAAGCGTGGGATCAACACCGACGGCAAATTTTGCCGAAGACCTGACAGGGGTTACAGAGGTCAGGGCCGGCGTGTTCATGTTCTACGATCTGGTGATGGCAGGTCTGGGTGTGTGCGATGAATCAGACGTTGCCTTGTCTGTTCTCACATCGGTCATCGGACACCAGAAACGAAAAGGGTGGGCGATTACCGATGCCGGCTGGATGGCCCTTTCCCGAGACAGGGGCACATCCGGGCAACGTGTGGACCAAGGTTATGGGCTGGTGTGTGATGCAGAAGGCGCCCCAATGAAGGATCTGATTGTCTCTGGCACGAATCAGGAGCATGGAATCATATCAGCACGACAGCAAACTGAGCTCCCCCTGGAAGCCCTTGAAATCGGGAGCATGGTCCGTATCCTGCCGAACCATGCCTGTGCCACTGGGGCCATGTACGACCGGTACTATGTGACAGACGGCTCCACGGCCATTGTGGATGTCTGGCACCGCGTCAATGGGTGGTAAGGAGCAGGAAAAGCAATGCCTCCGGCGGCCCTGCCGGGGGCCAAACGTTTGCCAGATCTTGACCATCGTCCCTGAGCGGATTACGTTTTAACGTCGGGTGCGCTTTGCCCTGAGAAACGAAGGACAAAGCGCATTGGCTATTAGCATTCAAGGTGGCCACCTTGCCGCTGGAGGCAAGTTCCCAACCATTTCCCCTGTCCTTTTCGAAAAATTTCGTGTATTTCGTCAGCTCTATCTATTTAAACCCCACATAAAACACCGCCCCCCTGATTTATTAAGGGGCTCAACAGCACAGGGATATAAAGAGCCATGACAGAGATTATCACCATCAAAAAAGAGCCCATTGAACTCTTCAAAGTGATTAAAATTGCCAACTGGGTCGGCGGAGGCGGGGAGGCGAAGTTCGTTGTCTCAGAAGGCCTCGTGGAGTTAAACGGCGAAGTGGAAACCCGCAAAGCCAAAAAAGTTTACAACGGGGACGTGGTGACCTTTCAGGAGATGTCCGTGAAGGTGGAGCTGGAAACACCCGCTGAATAAACCACCCGGAGCAAGCCCTCAATACGGATTTCATCCGGCAACGCCTGAGGTTACATCAGCGTTTTACGGGCATAGCCATAAAGCAACAATGCGAATGTGACCGACCCGAGGAACGAGGGGCAGGATCATTCGCAACCCAGCTTTCAAAGTGGCCTCCGGGGGCCCTGCCGGGGGCCAAACTTTTGAAAAGTTTGACAAACAGGTTTGGCAATCATTTTTGATGGCTCAGTCTTTGCCGACACAACATGTACTGCCGACTTGACGACTCTGCAACAGCCTTTCCCTTCAGCCCCGATGGGGCTGAAGGGAAAGGCTGTTGCAACCGGAAAGTTTTTGCGGAGCTTTTTTCAAAAAGCGACCCGCCGGAGGCTATACCTGAATAGTTACAAATCATCAACACGTGGACATGACATGCAGGACAAGGAAAAATTCGTACAGGCGGTGCAAGAGGGGTTAAGCAAGGGGTGGTCCGGGTTTCTCTGGATAATGAGGATCCTCATCCCCATCTCCTTTTTCACCCTGGTGCTGGACTACAGCGGCATCATCACGAAGCTGGACTTTCTCCTCGCACCCGTAATGGGCCTCCTCTCACTCCCCTCAATGGCGGCACTTCCACTCATTATCGGTCTATTCACGGGTATCTACGGTGCGGTGGCCGCCATGCTCGTGCTGCCCATGGCTCCGGAACACATGACCCTGGTGGCAATTTTTCTTTTGATCTCCCACAACCTCATCCAGGAAGGGACCGTGCAGGGACAGGCTGGGATCAGCCCCGTCAAGGCCACCATTTTCCGTCTTGTCACCTCGGTCATTACCGTGGCGATCTGCGCCGTGTTCCTGAACCCGCCAGACACCGCTGGCGCTGGTGCCAACCTTGCCACGGCCACCAAAGGAGCTTTCACCCCCCTCTTCCAGGGGTGGGCCGTGGACACAGCCAGCCTCGCTGCCAAGATCTTTCTCATCATCATGACCATCATGGCAACCCTTCAGGTCATGAAAACCTTCAATACCATCCCTTATATCCTAAAGCCCCTGACACCCCTGATGAAACTCATGGGGCTTGAAAACAAGCTCGGGTTGCTCTGGCTCACCGCCACACTCTTCGGCCTCTCTTACGGCTCCGCCGTCATCGTGGAAGAGATCAAAGAAAACGCCTTCACCGAAGAGGAACTCACACGGCTCCACCTATCCATCGGCATCAACCACGCCATGATCGAAGACCCGGCCCTCTTTCTTCCCCTGGGCCTGGCCGCCTTCTGGCTCTGGATCCCACGACTCATCGCCGCCATCGTTGCCGTCCAGCTCCTGAACATCTGGAGCCGCATCCGGCCCGCGAAGGCCGATGAAGCAGAAGCTGCTTAACCAGCATTGCCTCCGGCGGCCAGGTGGGGGCACCTGGAAACCCTGTGGCGAATGCGTGAAGGGTATCGTTATACCATCACCTTCAGTGCATTCGCTCGGAGGGTGATACAAAGCAGCCCGTATTGAGAAGAGACCAGTGTAACGGTTCAAGACTGTCGTCGGGCAGAACTCTTCCGGCGCGCCGTTCTCTGTCGCGGTATTTGAGCGATATCCGCCAAGGCTCAACACTCGTTGGGTGTCGAAATTGTGGGAGTGGTTGATGGTTTATATGTGCATGATCCAAGCGATGGCGTTTTTCCTGTAAAAAGAGCCGTGGCGGAGCACGGCGCGCCCAGACAGGGTTGCCTGTAGGCTGCATAGGTTCAACGGTGACAACTCAATAAGGGTGTTAAAAAGAATCATACAAAGCACAATAAAAACAGTTGAATAAGCATGGAATAGCTCCTAAGCTCTATTTTCCACAACAAAACAACGGAGCTATTCCATGCACGGTAAAGCTATCAG
>Ga0193955_1000244_pt1 | contig 34097 bp, 36 predicted proteins | sample BB_6_MG_FD_140343 | JGI IMG/M metagenome (GOLD analysis project Ga0193955, IMG submission 140343) | Microbial mat bacterial communities from the Broadkill River, Lewes, Delaware, United States - BB_6_MG | ecosystem: Environmental > Aquatic > Freshwater > River > Microbial mats | place: USA... | reverse complement strand
TGAACTTACTCTTGATGAGATCCGTGAGAGAAAAATCCCTCAAATGCCTCATACACTTCGTGGTTCACTAGAAGCTCTTATCCGTGATAATGACTTCTTAAAACCAGTTTTCTCTCAACTGTTTATTGATGCATATCAAGCATATAAATTTGAGCGTGATGTATGGCCAGATGAAGGTCGTCCAACTGCTTACGAGTTTAAAACAACTTACCAGTGCTAGTAAAAATCTAACACTCTAAATTCCCACTTTGTGGGAATTTCTACAAAACTTTTCTACAATGTTTTTTTAAATTTCTATGGAATAGTAAATGTAACTATATAGGTAGAATAGGAAGAAATTATGAATAAACCATTACAAATAAATCCAATCAAACTATCTCAACCTATGGGAGCATTACTTTGTTTTTTAGGTATAAAAAACTGTATGCCTTTAATGCATGGAGCACAAGGTTGCGCATCTTTTTCCAAAGTTTTTTTTACACGTCATTTTAGTGATCCAATTGCTGTTCAGACTACTGCTGTAAATGATATTACGGCTGTAATAGACGGTGGTGATTACTCTATAAGTGAAGCTATTAAAAATATTACAAAAAAAGTAAAGCCTGATCTTGTCGGATTATTTACTACAGGTATTACGGAAACCAAAGGTGATGATATAAAAGGGGCTAGTTTTTTGCTTCGTGATAAGCAACTTATAACTTATGTACATACTCCTGATTTTGAGGGTGGATTAGAGAGTGGTTTTGCAAAGTCTATAGAAGCTATTGTAGAACAGTTAGTAGAACCAAAAGAAAATATAGATACACAAAAAGCTTTGCTGATACCAAACGTAAATTTAACGCCTATAGAGGTAGAAAAAATAAAAGAACAGATCTCTATGTTTGGATACGAGACATATGCACTTCCTGATATAAGTGAATCACTTGATGGTCATTTAGGTCTAAAACAGGGCGCACTTAGTAGTGGCGGTATCAGTGTAGAGGACATTAAAAACTTAGGGGATAGTTCTGTAGTTATATCTATAGGTGATTCTGTTAAAAAAGCAGGAGAGAAGTTTTTAGAAAAAAATGCTAAAAGCAAACACCTCCATTTTGATACTGTAAGTGGACTCTTACATGCAGACAAGTTTTATAAAGAGTTGATGGAGTTGAAAAATATCTCAAAACCAAACCCAAGTGTGGTACGTTGGAGAAAAAGACTTCAAGATGCTCTGCTAGATACTCACTTTGCTATTGGTGGTACAAAAGTAGTTATAGCCCTTGAGGCAGACGAAGCTCTAAGTGTAGCTACAACTATAATAGAAGCTGGTGCAGATATAAAAACTATAGTGATACCTACTAGAACCAATATACTGGAAAATATTGATTGTGAAAATATTATAGTTGGTGATTTTGAAGATGTTGAAAATGCCCTAGAGGATGCTGATCTATTGATAAGTAATTTTCACGGAGAGAGAATCGCTCATAAGCATAATAAGGCTCTGATTTTAAGAGGTTTTCCAAACTACGAAATTGTTGGAAACCAGATGATAAACGATACTTTGTACGAAGGCTCTTGTTACTTGCTTTTTGAGTGTGCAAATACAATAAATAACTATAAACATGGAGCTCACTAATGGAATTTGACAACTCAATACACCTTTTAAACTATGAAGAGATGGATTCATATCACAAAGATTTTATAGAGATTTATAACTCTTTGCAAGACCAAAGTCAAGAAAGTTACAAAAATGTAATGATGAAGATATTAGAACAAACAAAAATACATTTTTGTCATGAAGAAGAGTTGATGTTAGCACACAGCTATCCTAGGTTAAAAGAACACTCTGATGAGCATAAAAAAGTGTTGTATGAGATGCAATATTTTATAAATAGTTCAAACACGATGATAGGTAAAAAAATACTAAAATCATATTTTAATGAAGGCTTGCCAAGTTGGTTCAATACTCACCTTTTAAGTATGGATAGTGATCTGTCAAGTTTTTTAAAGCAAAGTGAGTGTGCATAAAGCGTTCTAAGGAACACTATATGTAACTTGTAATACAAATAACATAAATGGAGAACACAATGAGCCGAGCTATACAAGTAACTTCAAATACTACCGCTAACGGTACTATAAGAGTAGCTTTTGCTACAAATGATAATGAGAACGTAGATGCACACTTCGGTAGTGCAAAGCAGTTTAACATTTACGATATAAGCAAAGATGGTTTTGAAATATCGACAATTATAAAAATAGAAGATAAAGATACAGACCAGACTGTAGCACTTTTAGCAGGTAATGATATTGTGTATTTTGTAAACATAGGACCTACTGCCGCAGCAAAGATTATTAACAAGGGAATATTCCCAATAAAATATAAAGAAGTTATCTCAATAGATGAAGAGTTGAAAAAACTCGTAGCGATGTTAAATGAGAATCCTCCTCCATTTATTAAAAAAATCATAGAAAAAAAGGCTGCATAATGAGTTCGTTCATAGATACTTTAATAGGACAAGTCAGAGCACTGGATCAATTTGGTACTTGGGCAAATAGAGAAGATGAAGAGATCTTAAAAGAGAAATATGTAAAAAGTAAAGAGGATCTGAAAAATATCCCTGTTATAGCAGATATTGATGAGATGCAGATCCAAGATATCAGACTTGTATATCAAGCAATTGCTTTAGCATTTGAAAAAGAGACCGGAATCATGTGTTCTGTTGTTATGGAGATGAGCCATGAAGGTTTTGGACGTGCAGTTGTGATAGCTGACAAGATAGTTATTGTAAATAAATTCTTCAAAGATGCTCATAGATTTTCATTTCGTACGTATGAGGATCTAGTTAAAGAGGGCGATAAATTGCTTGAAAATGCTATAAAAATTTATGAGGAGTATAAGAAATGAGTAAAATTGGAATTTTTGTAGGAACAGCCGGTGGAACTAGTATGAAAGTAGCGGATGCTTTGGTTCAAGCTTTCGGTATTGATGAAGATGATGTAATAAATATGGAAGAAGATTTTGATGATGTTGAAGAGCAACTTCTAGAGTACGATGTTTTATTCCTAGGTAGTTCAACTTGGGGACAAGGTGATCTGCATTTTTCATGGGTCGATCCTATTTTAGAGATAGAAGATGATGAGATCGACTTCAGTGGAAAGACTGTTGCATTTTTTGGAGCAGGTGATTGTAAAAAGCACGGTGAGCATTTTTGTTCTGCCCTTGGTAAACTTCATAAAACATTCACAGGTGCAGGAGCTAATGCAATAGGATATGTACCTAAAGATGATTATTCATACGAGTATTCACTTGCTGAAATGGGTGATGCATTATGTGGTCTAGCAATAGATGAACACAATGAAGCTGAAAAAACACAGCAAAGAATTGAAAAATGGGTTGGTATATTAAAATCAGAACTAGGAGGCTAAAGATGTATATGGTGATGGCGGTTGTAAATCAATACAACTTAAAAAATATATTAGAAGACCTGTTCTCTAATAACATTGAAGGCATTACTGTTAGTGATGTTATCGGCAAGGGTTCTTTTGGATTGACAGAAGCCGATAATCAACCAACTGACCTAGTTTCAAAAGTTAAACTAGAAATTGTTGTCTCAGATGTTAAGCATAGAGAGATAGTGATGGAATGTATCAGAAGTAATGCACATGACCTTGGTCGTGGTGCAGGTAAGATGTGGTGGTTAGAAGTTGGTGGAGTTGAGAGAATCCGTACAGGTGAAAGAGACACAGAAGCACTAACTACTCAGATAAATAAAAAAATAAGCAACGTGCCGTCTGCGATCACAACACAGATAGATACACCTTGTAGTTAAAAGGAATGATTTATGAATACTAAAACAAAGTCATTAGATGAGTTTTATGAACTAACTGATGCGGAAGATTATTTTGATTTTTTTGAATTAGACTATGATCCGAGTCTGGTAAATGTAAAGAGATTTCACATATTGAAAGAATACGGGACACTGATAAAAACAGGTATGCAAAACTTGTTAGGTCAAGATGAAAGACTACTGGATTTTTTAAAGTACTCTCTTTTAAAAGTATATGGAGAGTTCTCTAATGGTTATGCACCTAGTGCGGCAGATGTTTGGAACATGTTTAAAGATGGAAAATTAAGTGGTTGTATGAGTTGTACACCATCGCCAGGAAACAGTTGTGGCTGCTAATGATGATGAGATGATCTTTGATCCAAATGTTAAATTGCATGACAGTGTAACAGCTGGTCGTTCAGGTAAAGATGAGGAAGAACCTAAATTTAGAGTTGGTCAAAAAGTAAAACTTATATCTGATGTTGTAAATGACGGAACATACCCACATGCTAAGATTGGTACCTTGATGATGCCAAAGGGCAGCATAGGTTACATAAAGCATATGGGAGAGTTTTTACAAGTTATCAGAGTTTATGAGGTTCACTTTTTCGGGACTGAAATGGAAGTTGAAATCATTGGTTGTCGTGAACATGAGTTAGAGTCAATGGAAGATGACTTTGTTGATGAAGATGAACTAGAGCGTCAAGCTATGAAAGCTCATAGAGAAAAAATGAGTAAGACTGGCAAGTAGCGGCAATCTTAAGAAAAGGAGAAAAGATGGCAAAAGTTATTTTTATGGGTTTTGATAAGACAAAAGACGGTCTTTATCACGCAGCTATAGGTGAACCTATTGTAAGATTAGCAAAAGAAAATGGTATACCTATCAATTTTGAATGTCAAGATGGTGAGTGTGCAAGTTGTTTAATTTCTTATCAAAATATAGAGGATTCAGAACCTACAAACTATATTGAAGATAAAGAGTTAGATAAACTAATAGAGATGGGTGTATTAAAAGCTAAAGATGCAGAACATTGCCAACAGTTTACTGTTAGCCCTAGAGTTAGACTTGCATGTCAAACACTGGTAAAGGGTGATGTGATCATCAAGCCGTTTTTACAATAAAAACAATATATTAAAAGCACCAATGGTGCGTGAGCTCACTGCCGAAGTGAACTTAGCGTTAGCGTAGATAGTGGAATTTACTTCCAACATCGTAATAAAATAAATGAAGAGGTACCTTCATTTTATGAAATAAAATTAAGGAGAGAGAATGACAACAAGAGTAGAGATCGTAAATGATTTTTTAGCAATTAACGTAAAAGAGGGTAGTACTATACAAGATATCGTAGAGGCAAGTGGTTCAGCACTTCCATTTGGATGTCGTGATGGTGAATGTGGTACATGTGTAGTTGAAGTTGAATCTGGTATGGAATTTTTATCTGACAAAACTGATAAAGAAGTTAAAGTTCTTAAAGAAGTATGTTCTGGAACTTGTACGCCTAACTCACGCCTTTCATGTCAAATGAAAGTTGCTAAGCCAAACGGTCTAGTAAGATTAAAATATTAATCAAATTTCTGTATAAAATATGTACAGATTTTATACTCAAGCCTATTTAGGTTTGAGTATAATTTAATATGTCAAGTACATTTAATTTAAGCACTACCCAAAAGCAGGGACTACAACTATCATTAAGACTTTGGTTGCCATTACTACAGGCACCACTTCAAGATCTAGAAACAATTTTCAAAGAACATAGTTTTGACAATCCATTTTTAGAATACAAGTCGTCTTTTGAATCAAATTATTCAAGCGGTGAATTTATAGAGGATATAAACTTATATGAAGAATCTTTATTCGATATAGTATCGGCTCAAATAGAAGCACCGCTTTTCCCAACTCCAGGTTCTCAAAAAGTAGCAAATGAAATCTTATCTTACATAAATACTGATGGATATTTTGATGGTGATACTGAAAGTATTGCAGAAAAATGTAATGTAACTAAAGAGTTTGTAGAAAGTATCAGACAAAGGTTTGCTTACCTTGATCCAGCAGGAATAGGCGCACGTGATCTAGTTGAATCTTTTATGTTTCAACTATCACAAATACCTATTGATGAAGAATTGAACTTATTTACTCAAAAAGTTATACAAAATATAAAAAATATAGACAAATACCATAAACATCACAGGTTTGAAGAGGCTACAGATCTTATTCAAAGATTCAAATCTCCTCCTGCTGTTGATTATCAGGAGGAAAATTCATATATAGTCCCTGATTTTTTTGTGGACGTTAGCAATGATATTACTGTGACAATGAATAGCAGTTATTACCCTGATATTACTATAAAAGACCCTTTTAAAAGTAAAAATGATGAACTGAAATCTAAACTAAAAGAAGCAAGAGATCTTGTAAACTTGCTAGAACTTAGAAAATCAACTCTTTATAAACTGGTACTTATCATTGTAGAAAAGCAGATGAGCTTTTTTATAGGAAGTGAGCTAAAGCCTATGACCATGGCTCAAGTTGCTGAGGAGATAGGCTTTGAAGAATCTACCATTAGCAGGGCAGTATCGAACAAATATATAAAATGTGACCGTGGAATATTTTCTCTAAAGTCGTTTTTTACAAATGCAGTTTCTAAAAATCTCTCATCATCAGAGATAAAAAACTATATACAAAACCTGATAGAAAATGAGAAGAATGAAGAACCTTTGACCGATCAAGATCTCGTTGAGAGTGTTATGAAAAGATACAACATGAAAATGGTTAGACGCACGATCACAAAATACAGAAAACTTCTTGATATACCATCATCTAAAGAGAGAAAGAAAATATATAAAGTAAGAAGTTAACTAATAATATAAACTTACTTTACAGATAACATAATATGTTATCATTGTAGCTATAAAAAAAGGGCTTTCAAGGAAATTCAATGATAAAAAAATTATCCTCTAAAAATAAGACTTTGTTATTAACCACAACCTCTATAATCATCTTTTCTATAGTTATCTTATGGATCGTATTTATAAATCAAAAAGAAAAACTTAAAGATATTGAACAAGAGTACCACTCGAACATTAAAAAGTCTTACAACAAGATATTAGAGAGACATAAAAATTTTTATGAATTTAGATTAAAAGCTAATATAAGATCAAAAGGTGTTAAAGAAGCTTTCGCCTCAAGGGATAGGAAAGAACTTTTAGATTTGGTAAAAGATAGATGGGATGTATTGAGGGAAGAAAATCCATATTTAATGATCATGCACTTTCACTTACCAAATGGAGAGTCATTTTTAAGGGTGCATAAGCAAGATAAATTTGGTGATAACATAGCAAAAAAAAGAGCCATGGTCGAAACGATGCACAAGCTTAAAAAACCTCTTTATGGTTTCGAGGCTGGTATATATATGCTTGCATATAGAACTTTTTTGCCAATATTTTATAAGGATAAATATATAGGTGCTGTTGAATTTGGAAGTAGACCGGATCAAATACTTAATGAGATCGATTATTACAACAATTTAAAAGGCGCGTTATTTGTAAAAGATGATAAGACCATTGAGTATAAAGAAAAAAGTAATTTTAAAATTGCTGAATATAAACTTCAATATTCAACTCTAAAAGATAAAACTCTTTTGAACAGGTTGCCTGAAGATTGTAAATTAGATAAAGACTTGTCGATCAAATTTGATGATAAACACTATCAGATATATACATTTGATCTAAGTGATTATAATGGTAATACAAGCGTAAAAGTTATTTTTTTTCACGATGTTAGTAATATTTATCAAGAATTTATTAATACAGTAAATAAATTGATATTTTCATTAGCGGTTTTATTGGTATTTTCAATATTTGCTATTAACTATGGTTTTAGAAATATAATTGATACACTTGAACTAAGTGAGACTAAACTTAAAAAAGCACAAAGTGTTTCCCACCTTGGAATATGGGAACTAGACCTTGTGAAAAATACACTTGAATGGTCTGATGAGGTATTTGAGATATTTGAGATCGATAAAAATAAGTTTGAAGCTTCATATGAAGGATTTGTGAATGCCATATATCCAGATGATAGAAAAAAAGTGTCAGATGCATATGAAAACTCTTTAGTTACAAAAGAACAGTATGAGATAGTTCATAGACTTATAATGCCGGATGGAAGGGTCAAATGGGTTGAAGAGCAGTGTAGTACAGAGTTTGATGAGGATGGTAAGGCTTTAAAATCTATGGGAACTATTTATGATATTACAAAGCAAAAAAATCTTGAGAACGCTTCAAAAGAGTATCTTGATCTTATAGATAAGAACGTTATTACTTCTTCTACTGATATAAAAGGCAATATAACTTATGTTTCCGAAGCTTTTGAGAAAATAAGTGAGTACTCTAAAGACGAGCTAATTGGTAAAAACCATAGAATAATAAGACATCCTGATATGAAGTCTGAGGTGTATAAGGAACTATGGGAGACTATATCAGCTGGAAAAACTTGGAAGGGTGAGATAAAAAACAAACCTAAGTATAGTGATCACTATTGGGTGTATGCATCTATATCTCCGATATATAACGATATGGATAAGATCACAGGGTATACAGCTATAAGACAAGATATTACAGATAAAAAACGTATAGAAAAGATGTCCATCACAGATGCTTTGACAGGTATGTATAATAGACGCCATTTTAATGACTTGTTTTCTAAAATTACTGATCATGAAACAAGAGAAAATATCTTTATTAACTTCTTGATTATGGATATAGACCATTTTAAGCAGTATAACGATACATATGGTCATCAATTGGGAGATGAGGCTCTTATAAAAGTTGCCCAAGCAATAAAAAGTAATATAAAAAGGGAAGATGACAATTGTTTCAGGCTAGGTGGAGAAGAGTTTGGAATGTTATTTTACTCTAAAACTACAGATGACGCACTAATGTTTGCACATAGAGTAAAAGATAGTATAGAGGACCTTCATATAGATCATAGTCAAAATAGTACAAGTAAATATGTGACAGTCTCTATGGGATTAATATCAAAAGAAGTAGGTAATGTCAAAAATGAGGATGAAATATACAGACTAGCAGATGAATTATTATATGAAGCTAAAGAATCTGGTAGAAATAGGGTGTGTGCAAATGTATAAAAAGCAATACTCTTTAAGCTATTTCGTAGTTGTAACAATTATATTGAGTGTCTTTACAATAACAGCTATATTTGGAAGGTTTATATACGTCAATAATAAAGAGCATATTCTATCAACTATTAAAACTTCAACAAAGGTGACTCTGCAAAAGCTTGAAAAAAATATAAAACCTCTTGTAGAAGAATACTCTGTTTCAGAATATGAAAAAATAATAGAATCTGAATTGACAAGAAAATATATATATGCAATCACTGTTAATGATTATAATATGGCTAATTTGTTCAATACACAAAATTATATTACAGGAAAGATCAGAGATGAAGACTGGAACATAGTTGACTTTGATGTAGAAGATAAAAAATATACTAAGAAGTTAGATATGAGCTTTTGTATTGAAAATATCGATATATACAACGATGATAAAAAGCTTGCTTCAGTTAGTGTATATTCTACAGACAAATTTGTATTTGACGAGCTTAAAGATTTAGTTATAGAGACTACAATAATCTCATTGCTTGTTTCTTCTATCTTTTCTTTAATATTGCTTATAATGATAAAAAAAATTGTTATAGGTCCTATTAATGAGATAGTTAAGTATTTGTCTAAGATATCTTTTGATGATATTTTAAAAGATAAACTCAAAAATTTTAAGGTAAAAGAGCTAAGTCTTCTGTCAAGCTCAATAAATAAGATGGTTAATAAAATCGAGCATTCAAATATTGAGATAAAAAGAAATATAGCATTTCTAAAAAGCTATGAGTTAGCGATGGATGAATCGAGTATAGTTTCAAAATCAGACCTAAGTGGAAAGATAATATATGTAAATGATAACTTTTGCAGAGTAAGCGGTTATAAAAGAGAAGAGGTTATAGGTAAAACTCACAATATATTAAGACATCCAGATAATCCAAAAGAGATATTTGAAGAGTTATGGAAAACCATTGTCAATAAAAAAGTATGGAAAAACATACTTAAAAATAGAGGTAAACTAGGCGATTACTGGGTTGACATATCTATTTTACCTATTTTAGATGACAGCGATAAGATAGTTGAATATATAGCAATTAGACATGATGTGACTGATATGATTTTGCAGCAAAAAAAATTAGACAATGTTGCTAATACAGACTTGTTAACAGGTTATGGAAATAGATATAAACTGATTCAAGATATTAGTAAAAGTATAGAGCCTGCACTTGCCATAATAAACATAGATTCTTTTTCTCAACTAAATAATTTATATGGAGGTGATATGGGTGACCTAATAATCAAAGAGTTTAGTAGAATTATACATAAGCATTTGCATCATGAAGATTATTGTTTATACCATTTACAGGGAGATGAGTATGTGATCTTTAATAAAGATATTTCAAAAGATAAGTTTACTAAATCTATAAAAAATTTAATTGATGAACTAAAGCTAGAAAAAATTTATATTGAAAATAAAGAGTTTGTCCTTAGTTCTACAATATCTGTGTCTTTTGCAAACAAAAACAAAATCTTAAGCACTGCCAATATGGCATTAAAGATCGCTAAAAATGAAAATAAAGATTTTATAATCTACAATGATTATAACTCTCTAGATGAAGAGTATAAGAACAATATTAAGTGGACAAAAAAAATTAAACATGCAATCGATAACGATAATTTTATTCCACTTTTTCAGCCTATAGTAGACAATAAAGATGGGAAGTGGAAAAAGTATGAGTGTTTGGTTAGAATGAAAGAAGACGATAAGCTAGTTTCACCATTTTTCTTTCTAGACATATCTAAAAAAACAAAACAGTATGCAGATATAACCAAATCTATGTTGAATAAATCTTTTGCGTATTTTGAGGACAAAGATATAGAATTTTCAGTTAATATAACTATAGAGGATATCTTAAATATTGATATCAAAAATAACATATATTTACTTCTTGAAAAATATGAAGATTGCTCAAGAGTTGTATTTGAAATTGTTGAATCTGAATCGATAGAAAACTTAAAAGATGTTTTAGAATTTATAGAACATGTAAAAGATTTTGGATGTAAGATAGCTATAGATGATTTTGGTACAGGATATAGCAACTTTGAGTATCTTGTAAAGTTAAAAGTAGATTACCTTAAGATAGATGGTTCACTAATTAAAAATATTGATACAGACGAAACATCCAAAGTTGTTGTAAAAAACATAGTTCGCTTTGCTCATGACCTTAATATAAAAACTATAGCTGAGTTTGTAGAAAACGAATATATTTTAGAAGTCGTAAAAGAGTTGGGGATCGATTATTCTCAAGGTTATTATTTTAGTGAACCTAAAAATGAGATAGGTGTTTAAGTCCAAAATTACTTAGCTCGTTTTTATATATTAGATATCTGTAGCATCTTTTACATCTGTAGCAGATAGTTTTTCCATCTCTATCTGTACAATATCTAAGAAATCATTCCTTGTCTTTTCATCCATATTGTCTTTTAACATCCCTAAAATATACTTTATACCGTTTGCATTTATTTTTTTAGCACTTGCCAAGTAATGTACATAAGCTATAGATTTAACATCATTAATCGAGTAAAGTTTTTTTGTCTCTTTTTTACTAGGAAGTAAACCTTTATCTTCATACATTTTTAAAGTTCTAGGTTTTGCGGTAAGAATTTCAGCAATGCTACTGAGTGGTAATACATTTTTTTCGTTATTTAATAAAGCCATTTAATCCCTTTAGTCGTGAAATTATACTAATTAATTTATAAATATATTTTTTAATGGTACTAAATATGTACATATTTAAGTTATCAAATTAATTATTTTTACATATATTGTGTAAAATAATTACATATGTACTGTTAAATTTGACATATTTACTGTATTCTTATACATTAAAACTAATTGTAAATCAAGGAGAAATATATATGAGTATACCAACTAAGACTGTTCAAGATGTCAAAACTGTTGCATATGGGTGGCAAAAGAAAATTCAGGTTTCAAGAAAGGCTCATGAGCAAGATTTTCACGACATGATGCTTAAAATGTTGAAAAACCCTGTAAATAAAATTTTTCTGATTGAACTGTTAGATCAAAGTTTTCGCTCGCATAACAAAGACAGAGTAGCGGATCAGTTAGAATATATATTTGACAAATATAAGAATACTGATTTCTTTTCTCAGTTCGAACAGGTACTTATATGGTTGTTTCGCGATGTTGGTATATATGTAAGTTCTATATCTATCCCTATGTTCATAAAATATCTTAGAAACGATATTAACTCCATAGTCATTGAAGGTGAGGACCCAGTTCTATCAAAACATATGCAAAAAAGAAAAAAAGAGGGGACTCGTGTTAATATAAATGTAATAGGTGAGATCGTTCTAAGTAAAGAGGAAGCTGCACAGAGAGTCGCAAAGTATATCAAGCTATTACAAAACCCGGATATTGACTATCTTTCTATCAAAATATCAAACCTTTTTTCTCAGATCATTCCACATGCACATGAAAATAATATAAAACATATATCACAACAGTTAGAAAAAATTTATTCAGCAGCTATGGAAAATACATACAAGGATAAAGACTCAAAAGAAAAATACAAATTTGTCAATCTTGATATGGAAGAGTATAGGGATATCAGGATAACTATAGATTCATTCAAAAATGTATTAGAAAAAGAGAAGTACAAAAATTTAGAAGCAGGGATCGTTATACAAACGTATCTGCCTGATGCTATGATATATATAAAAGAGTTATATGAATGGGCCAAAAACAGAGTTGAAAGTGGAGGAGCACCTATTAAGATACGTATAGTAAAGGGTGCAAATCAGGAGATGGAACTAACAGAGGCATCACTAAGAGGTTGGCCAAATGTAACTTACTCTTCAAAAGCAGAATCAGACGCAAACTTTAAAATAGCCATGGACTTTTTACTTGACCCGGAAGTAGCTCCGTATGTACATACAGGTGTAGCTTCTCATAATCTTTTTGACCATGCATTATCTATGCTTTTAGCTAAAGAGAGAAATGTTGAACAGTATGTTAGTGCAGAGATGTTGGAGGGCATGAGTGAAGCGGCATATGAGATATTAAAAGCTGAAGGACTAGACGTAATATTGTATGCACCGACTGCCACAAAAGAGACCTTTACAAATGCTATTGCGTATTTGGTTAGAAGATTTGATGAAAACACAGCTGAGCAGAATTTTTTAAGACACAGTTTTGGTCTCGAGGTTGATACCCCTGCATGGGAGACTCTAATAAAAACTTATGATGATGCAATAAAATTGATACCTAGCGTCTCTCAAAAACCAAATCGTACACAAGATAGAAATAAAGAGGTAAAAAAAGAAAAAATAGATGTAGAACATTACCATTTTGAAAATGAGAGCGATACCGATTTTGTACTTGAAGCAAACAGATCATGGGCTGAGAGTATTCGTGATAAATGGCAACAAGTAGGTAAGAGAGGTGGTTTTAATGCAACTCCTGTCATTGGCGGTAAAACACTTGTAAAAGAGGAAGTGGTAGAAGTTATAGATAAGAGTCAGTTCCATGATAAACAAATAGTAGGTACTTACTCTTTAGCTGATGCTAAGGACATGAACCTAGCGGTAAAAACTGCAAAAGAAGACCCTGATGGTTGGAGAAAATTAACACCACAGCAAAGACAAGAAAGATTAATGGAAGTAGCTCATGAGTTTAGAGTAGCCAGAGGTGATTTGATAGGTATAGCCGCGGCAGAGGTCGGTAAGGTCTTTACTGAGACAGATGTGGAAGTTAGTGAAGCGATCGATTTTTTAAATTTTTACCCTTATAGTGTGGCAAAAATATCAGCTTTAACAGGAGTAGAGACAAGAGGAAAAGGTGTAGGTCTGGTTATCAGTCCATGGAACTTTCCTATAGCTATACCTACAGGTGGAATTGCGGCTTCTTTGGCCGCAGGAAATACTGTAATAGTAAAACCTGCCGAAGATGCGATACTCTGCGGATACAGACTTTGTCAATGTTTTTGGGAAGCAGGTATAAGTAAAAATACACTTCAGTTCGTTCCAGCGCATGGTTCTGAGGTTGGTGAGCATATGATCCCTAGTAAAGATATAGATTTTACTATCTTTACAGGTGGCGAAAAAACTGCATACAATATTATAAAATCACGCCCGGATATATCTTTGAGTGCAGAAACTGGCGGTAAAGATGCGACTATAGTTACAGCTTTAGCAGACCGTGATCAGGCTATTAAAAATGTAGTAGTATCTGCATTTCATAACTCAGGACAAAAATGTTCAGCTACCTCTTTACTTGTTTTGGAAAAAGAGTTGTTTAATGATGAGAATTTTAAACGTACTCTAAAAGAGGCGGTAGAATCACTTGAGACAGGTTCAGTATGGGATTTTTCAAACCGTATAGGTTCACTCTCAAACCTGCCATCTGGTGAGCTTAAAAAGTCACTTTCATATCTTGATGATGGTGAAGAATGGCTTGTTGAACCATCTTTTGCAGATGAGGACAACCCTTACATGTTAAAGCCTTCTGTTAGATGGGGTACTAAAAAGAATGATTTTTGTCATATGAATGAGTTGTTTGGTCCTGTTCTTAGTGTGATGTGCGCCGAAGATCTTGATGATGCCATAGATATAGTGAACTCTACCGGTTATGGTCTAACTTCGGGTATTGAGACTTTAGATGCAAGAGAACAAGATCACTGGAGAGAAAAAATAATTGCAGGAAATCTTTACATAAACCGTGGAACAACTGGAGCTATAGTGATCCGCCAACCATTTGGCGGTATGGCCAAGTCTGCAATAGGTAGCGGTAAAAAGGCTGGTGGATTTAACTATGTAAGCCAGTTCATGGATATAAACTATAAAGAGACAAACCTTTATGAGTCGTGTTCAACTACATATATAAATCAGATGAGAACATTGTTAACAAGAGATACGGTTTTTGACAAAGAGTGTCAAGCTGCTCTTAGACATATATGTAATTTTGCTCACTGGTACGAGGTCGAGTTCTTAAAAGAGCATGATTATGCACATATAAGAGGTGAGAGTAATATCATCCGTTATCTACCTGTAAAAAGTGTACTTTTAAGAGTAGAGGAAAATGACTCACTTGATGAGATCTTAACAAGTATTATGGCCATAAAAATGGTAGGTGCACAATTACACCTATCTATGCCTAAAGAGAGCAAAAAAGATGAGTTTATTTGGCTTGAGTCTAAACAAGATTCTTTTATTGGTAAGAATGACAGTTTCAGTAGAGACAATGAGGATGAACTGATATCAAAGATACCTACAGTGCAGAGAGTGAGATTTTTACACCATGACAATGTTACTCAAAATATCTATGATTCTATATCTGACAAAGCAATATATATAGCAAGTGATAACTTTATGTCTCACGGAAGGTTAGAACTTATGCATTATTTTATAGAACAGAGTATCTCAAATTCATATCATAGGTATGGAAATCTTGGTATACATGGTATAAGTGTGGAGGAAGTATAATGCAGATTGAACTATTAATATCATTTTTAGGGTACATGCTTGTAATGCTTGCTATAGGGTTTTACTTTTATTTTAAAACAAGTGATCTGAGTGATTATGTACTAGGTGGTCGCGGACTTAATCCTGGTGTTACGGCTTTAAGTGCAGGTGCTTCTGACATGAGCGGATGGCTCCTTTTAGGACTTCCGGGTATGATGTACAGTGATGGATTAGTGGGCAGCTGGATCGCTGTTGGACTTGTTATCGGTGCATATGTTAACTGGAAGTTTGTTGCAAAAAGACTTAGAGTTTATACACATCACTTAAACGATGCTATAACGATTCCGGATTATTTGGCAAATCGTTTTGAAGATAGAGGAAATGTTATAAGAGTTGTTACGGCTGTGGTTATCTTAGTGTTTTATACTCTCTATACATCTTCTGGTCTTGTAGGTGGTGCTAAACTTTTTGAAGCTACATTTAACATAGCGTATTCTGACGCACTACTTATCGGTAGTTTTATTATTGTCTCTTATACTTTTTTAGGCGGCTATAACGCTGTAAGTTGGACTGACTTTATTCAGGGCATATTGATGATGCTTGCACTTGTTATTACACCGCTTGTGGTCATAGTTGAGCTAGGCGGGATCACAAGCGCATTAAATACAATTGAGTCGATAGACCCAACACATTTGGATGTGGTCAGTGGTGCGTCTATCATAAGTATTATCTCGCTTTTAACATGGGGACTTGGTTATTTCGGTCAGCCTCACATTTTAGTGAGGTTTATGTCTATCAGAGATGAAGATGAGATGTGTGTAGCAAAAAATATCGGTATGGGGTGGATGGGTATCTCAATTATCGGTTCACTTAGTGTAGGATTTTTTGGACTAGCATATGTTGTAGCAAACGGAGTTGATCTGCACGACAGTGAAAAGGTATTTATAACACTATCACAACTTGTATTTAACCCTTGGATAGCAGGTTTTTTACTAGCAGCAATACTAGCAGCTATCATGAGTACGGTCGATTCTCAACTCCTTGTATCATCGTCCGTGTTAACAAGAGATATATATCACGCTATAATACATAAAGATGCAAGTGATAAAGAGCTTGTTTGGGTAGGTCGTGCTACAGTTATAGGTATAGCTGTGATCGCCTGGTATCTTTCAAGCGATGAGAACTCAAGTGTATTAAGCCTTGTTGCTTATGCGTGGGCAGGTTTTGGTGCCGCATTTGGACCGATAATCATACTAAGCCTTTATAGTAAAAATATTACAAGAACCGGTGCTATATCAGGTATGGTTGTTGGAGCTATGACTGTAATCATTTACAAACAGTTGGAGGGCGGTGTATTTGACCTGTTTGAGTTATTGCCTGGATTTATATTATCTTGGATATCGATTGTATTAGTTAGTAAGTATGGGGAAGAAAATCCTAGTTCTATACATAAGAATTTTGATGAAGTTCAAAGTAGATTAAACAAGTAAGGAATAAATAAAGTGAAGAGAATAGTTTTTAAAGTCGGTAGTTCGGTCTTAACAGATACAACGAGCATAGCCAAGCAGAGGATGTTGAACCTAGTTGGTCTTATAGCAGAAGCAAGAGAAAAATATGAGGTCATACTTGTATCTTCAGGTGCTGTAGCTGCAGGATATACGGCAGTTCAGCTTAACAGAAAGGTACCGACGAGTAAAAAGGTATTAGCCTCTCTAGGACAGCCCATACTTATGAGCTCATATAAAAAACTTTTTGACATATACGATGTGACCATATCTCAAATACTTTTAACAGAAGAAGATTTTGACTCTCGTGTGCATACACAGATCGTTCAAGATATTATAGAAAGAACTTTAAGAAATGACATACTTCCTATAGTTAACGAAAATGATATATCTACAACTCCGGAGCAGCTTTTTGGAGATAACGATCAGCTGTCAGCTCATGTTGCTCATCATACAGGTGCAGATCTATTAGTTATTTTAAGTGATATTGATGGTCTATATGACGTAAATCCTAAAGAAAATCCAGATGCAAAAATAAGAAAAATTGTTACAAAGATTACAGATGAGGAGTTAGAACAACAACATACACCAAATTCTGAGTTCGCATCAGGTGGAATTGTGACGAAGTTAAAAGCTGCAAAATATATTATGGATAATGGTATAGAGATGTTCTTATGTAACGGTTACGATCTGACTACCGCAAGAGAGTTCTTGATGGAAAACGTACATGACAAAGGTACCCTTTTTACAACTAAAATAGATAAAAATAAAGACAAATAATGAAACTTCTAATCAATGTTTTTTTATTGCAGTTCATATTATTTAGCTTTGCTTTTTCTCAAACACAAGATCATAGTAAAAAAGATATTTTAGACAAGCCATTGGTCGAGAGATATATACTTGATGAGTTAAAAGATTTAAGAACTAGTCAGTTAAAAATAAAAGAGGAAGTTACAAAGCAGATAAGTAAAAGTGAACTAAGTATAAGTGATAGAGCTTTGGCATATACTGCTGATACTGTTAACAATGTTTTTTACATTATAGCGGTAGTGAGTTCATTACTTTTGATCCTTGGTCTGAAGTCATTTAAAGATCTCAAAGATAGCAGTGAGTTAATAGTTGAGACAAAAATTGCAGAGCTGACAAAAAACTATGAAAGCAGACTTCTGGATATAGAGAGTAAAGCTAAACAAAGGTTTGAACTTATCATCCAAACTCAAGAGCAGTTTGAAAGATCTGAAAAGATCAGTTCTATATGGAAAAGAGCTGAGATAGAAGAGGACCTACAGCAAAAGCTGAGCTTATATGATGATATATTAAAGATATCTCCAGACGATATAGAAACATTGGTATATAAAGCAGATACGCTTTTAGATCTAAATGAGACTAGATGGGCACTTAGCTTATGTAATCAAGCAATAAAACTAGATGATGAATATGCTTTATCACATTGGCAGAGAGCCTGTGCAAATGCAAAACTTAAAAATATTGATTCGGCTATTGAGGATGTAAAAACTGCTATAGAGTTAAATCCAAGATTACAAGATGAGTTGAATAAGGAAGAATCTTTCAAGGTCTTGTATAAGAACGAAGAGTTTAAAAAGTTACTATACTAGAACTTTACAGAGAGATAATAGCTTACATCAAATATATTATCGCTGTCTAAGTAGTTGTTCTTATGGTAGATAATAAAAGACGGTTTTGTTGTTGTCTCATACCCGCTATCTACCAACCAATCATGGTATACCCACTGCATAAAGTATAAAATATCTTCGCCGCTTCCTTGAAAGTCAAACTTTGCGTATACACCATCGGATATATTGAACTTTGGAAGTCGTTTTGTAAATATATCTTCTTTTTCATCTGTTATTATACATGCAATGTATTGACAATTATCAAGATCAGTTATGGTTGGATTGTCATGTAATAGAGCTACCATCTTGTATTTCTTTACTTTATTATTTAGTAAAAGTGTATAGAGTTTTTGCCATGTCTCTTTAACATTGTTAATATACCCGTTGTTTCGTATGTAGTAACTTGTCATCTCTGGAATATCTACAATGGTTGCAGATAAATTTGAAAAATCTAAGTTAGAATTAGCAGAGATGTTTGAAGCTTCAAATATAGAGTTTGAATATTTTTTATAAGCACCGTTTCTCCACTCTTTAGGAGATACTTCAAACTTGTTCTTAAATGCTTTTATAAATGATGAATGTGAACTGTAACCGCAAAGACCTGCAACTTCGGAGATGGTTGAATATTTATTGGTTAAAAGTAAACTGGCTGCTTTTTGTAATCTGATCGATTTAATACTTTCGTAAATATTTTTTCCAAAAGTTGTTTTAAATATCTTATGCATGTAAAATTTGCTGACGCCAAGTGAGCGACTAAGCTCCTCCATATCTATGTTTACATCCATATGTGTGTATATATAGTACATGATAGAGTTGGCGATCTTTACATTTTTTTGTAGAGTATTTTTATTCATAGAAAATATTATAGCAATTAAAGATAATAAAAATAACAATTATGGACAATTTATATAAATATTTTAAACAAAATAATTGACAAAAAGGATAAAGAATAATTATTTGAGAATTAATTAGAATAGTGCAATTAATTTTATGCAAGGATATGTAGTGAAAAAAATTTCTAAAGTTTTAGTTGCAAACAGAGGTGAGATAGCTTTGAGAATTATCAGAGCATGTAAAGAGCTTGAGATAAGATCTGCAGTAGTTTTTTCAGAAGCTGATATAAATGGAGTTTGGGTTACAAAGGCTGATGAATGTTACCCCATAGTCGGAAATCCTGTAGACGCATATTTAAATTATGACAAAATAATTGACATAGCTAAAAAAGCAAAATGTGATGCTATTCATCCCGGTTACGGGTTTTTATCAGAGAGTGCGGAGTTTGCTACGGCATGTGCTGAGAACGATCTGATATTTATAGGACCAAAACCACACCATATAGAACTATTTGGTGATAAAATGGCTTCAAAAGTAGCTATGAAAAAAGTTGGTGTACCCGTTCTTGAAGGGACTGACACACCAATAACGGATAAAGAAGAAGGTAAAAGGATAGCTCAAGAGATCGGTTATCCGATCATCATAAAAGCTGCTTTTGGTGGAGGTGGTAGAGGTATGAGGATAGTACATTTTGCCGATAATTTTTCTGACATGTTTGATTCTGCTACAAATGAATCATTAAAGTATTTTGGAAAAAGTGAAGTATTTATAGAAAAATATGTTCAAAACCCTAGACATATAGAGATACAGATAGTAGCAGATAAATACTCAAATGTAGTACATCTAGGTGAGAGAGATTGCTCTATTCAGCGTCGTCATCAAAAAGTTATAGAGATAACACCGTCGCCGCTTTTGAAAGATGATACCAGAAAAAAACTATGTGACATATCTATCAATGCGATGAAAAAACTTGGTTATGAGAGTGTCGGAACGGTTGAGTTCTTACTTGATGAGAAGGATAATATTTATTTTATTGAGATGAATACAAGGGTTCAAGTTGAACACCCTGTAACGGAGATAGTAAGTGGTATTGATATTATACAAAGGATGATAGAGATAGCTGAGGGAGATAAACTAAAATATCAACAAGATGAGATACACTTTAGAGGATATGCTATAGAGTTTAGAATAAATTCTGAAGACCCTCAAAATAACTTTTTTCCGACCACAGGTACAGTAAAAAAATACCTGACTCCTGGTGGACCTGGTATTAGATTGGATACTAGTCTTTATAGTGGATATGAACTGCCTACATGTTACGACTCTATGGTTGGAAAACTTATAGTATGGTCACTTGACTGGAAAGGTGCGGTTGCTAAAGCCAGACGCGCTTTAGATGAATTTCATATAGAGGGATTTAAAACAAATATTCCTCTTCATAGAGAGATAGTAAGAGATGAAGGGTTTAAAAAAGGTGAGTTTGATACGGGATACTTAGACGTTAACATGCAACGCTTTAACTTAGAAGTACAAAGCTCAATATTTGATGAGGAAGAAAAAGCTCTAAAACTGGCTGAATTCGTAAAACAGATAAAAGAAAACAATCTGGTGTCTCTAAAAAATAATTTCACTCTATATTAGAGTGGGGTTGTTTTCTATTTCACTGTTGTATTTCTTCCTTGATCTTTTGCCTGATATAGATATTTGTCAACTCTTTTGAAAAGCCCTTCATATGTTTCATCTGATTGCATCTGTGCAACACCTATAGAACATGTAGTTTTATTGTCATCTATCATTAGATTCTCTTGTGTTGAGAGTCTGATCCTTTCAGCTATCTCATATGCTATATTTAAATCTGTATTTGGCAGAATGATGGCAAATTCTTCACCGCCCCATCTTGAACACATGTCACTAGATCGTGTTTTATCAAGTAATATTTTTGAAAATTTTACAAGTACCTCGTCACCTTTGAGATGTCCATACAGATCATTTACTTTTTTAAAGTGATCCAAGTCTACTAAAAGTATAGAGAGCGGTTCCTCTTTTGCTAAGGCTTCTTTAGAGTATATCTCAAAAGCATTCTCAAAAGAAGCCCTATTGTATAGTTTTGTTAGTTGATCAAACTTAGCAAGCTCGGATGCCGTTATGTCGTATCTAAATCCCAAGTATTCTGCTACATTTCCATCTTTATCAAATGAAGGCACTATTCTGATACTTGTTATGAACTTAGAACCGTCCTTTCTAATATTTGAAAATGATCCTTTCCAGGATTTGCCTGAGGATATTGTAGTCCAAAGTTCTTGATATACTTTGTCATCAACATCAGGATCTCTTAAAACTCCGTGAGTTTTTCCCAGAAGTTCATCTTTTGAAAAACCGCTTAGTTTTGAAAAAGCATCAGTAACTTCTAGGATTATCCCTTTTAAATTTGTTCTAGAAAACAGAACATTTTCGTTTATGATATCTGCTCTTTCTTTTAGTTTTTTCTCATTGGCAGAAGTTTTCTCAGAGTACATCGATAAAATATTTTTTAGATTATAATCAAGGACTAAAATAGTATCTTGCAGGTGCTGAAGCAAATCAGAATCTGATTTTTTGAACATATTATCAATAATAACGTTTTTTAAAGCCGTACAGTTCGTAAAAACATCTTCAACTTTTAATCCATAATTATAGAACCTATTTACAATATGGCGCATGTGTGGACAATCACCTGGAGTTGTCTCTTTGTGCAGAAGTCTAAGAAAGTGTTCAAGTACATCAACTGCTACAAAAGTTTTGTACTCTTGTTTTGTAAGGTTTAGTTGTTTTCTGATCTCACAAATAGTCGGGTACTCCACCCAGTCTTCTATAATTATAAGTTTGTTGTCAATAAAGAAGTTAATTAATATTGGTGGATATTCTACAGATTCTATGATTTTTTTTATATTACATTGTATTTCGGTATCGTGCATAATTTATCTTTTATATATTAAATTTAATAAAACTTGTTAGTTTCGATAACTAAATGTTATATTAAGCTAGCTTAAAACAAACTATTTTTAAGGTATTATTTCTAAAACAACTTTAATAAGTCTACTTTTACTTTTTAGTTGTGTAGTTTAGTAAAAGATAAAAGTTATTTATTAGACTTTTTGAACTTTGATATATACTCAGCCAAGATATTTATATCATACTCAGAAAGGTCTGAGACTATACCTTTCATTAAATAGCCATATCTATGTCTGTCCCTTTTGCCTTTTTTATAAGCTTTAAGAGCTTTAACAATATCTTCTTTTTTATAGTAAGCTATGATATCAGATCTTCTTAGTGCATGTAACTCTGCTTTTTTCCCATGACACCTTTGACATTTTTTATATAGTTCTTTTGCCTGTGTTTCATTGTAAGTAACTTTTGATGAGGAGTTATCGTTTTGACACCCTGAGAGTGAAAAAATAAGGATAAAAAAATAGATTATTTTCATAAGACACTCCTTTAAAGGTATAAGTATAACTTAATTAATCACTCCCAAGGAGCAGCTTCACCGACAACTCTAAAAACAGGATTATTTACAGCGGCACATACATCTTTAGCTAGATTTTCTAGTCCGCCATAAGCTCCGTAACTCACTTTCTTCTCTTGATTGACATCAACAAATGCTACTTTTTTCTTTATAGCCGTGTAAAGACTTCTACCACCTGCTAAAAGTATGTCGACATTATGCTCATCTATCAGTTTTGCCTGCTCATTTGCAGGTACTTTCATTAAAATATCTACATATTGTTTTGCTATCTCAACATCTTCAAGTGTAGCTTTACGAACACTTGTAGCTACTACATCTATCCCTATATCTTGAAGTGCTGAAGCTATAGACCAAGATTTATTTCCACCTGTATTAAGTATTGCTTTTTTACCATCTAGTATTTTTCGATAAGGCAATAGTCTCTCTTCTAGTCTAGCTTCTTCCTCAGCTATTATCTTATCGGCACGACGGCTAAGTTCTTCATCTCCAAATGCATTGACGATCGAGCGTATAGCATTTGTAGTATCGCGCTTTCCGTAAAAAGATACAGAAATGTAAGGTATGTTGTATCTCTCCTGCATCTTTCTTGTAAGTGTAACTAATGATTTTGCACATACTATTACGTTTAGTTTTGCTCTATGGGCTGTTTGGATATCTTCTATCCTTCCATCACCCGCCAGAGTCGAGACTACTTTAATACCGATCTTTTCAAGTATCGGAGTGTATTGCCACATGTCGCCCGTTACATTGTACTCACCGATTAGGTTTATTCCATAAGGGTGTATCTCTTTTGGCTCGCGCGTACCTATAAGCTGGTTTAAAACTGCCTCACCGCCAAGACGGCTTCCTAAATTTTTGCTTCCTACAAAACCAGGGGAGTGAACGACTACGACAGGAAGGTCATGTTTTTCCTGCATACGTTTACAGACATTGTCGATATCATCACCTATCATAGCCGTTACACATGTCTCGTATACAAATACGGCCTTTGGTTTTTTATGCTTTATTACATATTCTATAGAGTCTTCAAGCTTTTGATCTCCGCCGAATATGACATCGTTTGTAGTCACATCGGTGTAGTATCCAGTTATAGTGTTGTTCTCACCCTTATAACTAGTAGGTGTAGCTCTGGTCTCCCAAGAAGCTCCCTGACATGTAGCTGGAGCATGGACTAGATGTACAGCGTCTGCATATGGAAACAGTGCGATCTGTGCACCTTCAAATGCACAACCACCGCTTGTAGCACCCGGTTTTGGTTTATCACATGAGCTTTTTTTCTTATCGTTATGTGAACATGCCGACTCGTTTAACAGTTCGCGAATTAATTTTCTATTTACCATGATGACCATCCATATTGTTTTTCTATATAAATATTATACATATATTATTCCACAAAATTTCAGGGAACACTTAATGTATATTTGATAGTTATATTTACAAAAGGATACAGATATGTTGGCAATACCATTAGATGAAAAAAATTCAACAACTATTTCACAACTTTACGGAAAAGCTCCATATTTCGGGCTTTATGACGGTGAAGATTTTAAAGTGATAGAAAATGCAGTAAAAGGGGATGGCCCTGCTAGTGCAGAGTTTTTAAAAAACAATGGTGTAACATCTACAATTTTTTACCATATGGGTGAGGGTGTATACAAATCTTTTGTAAAAAACTCTATGGATGTATATACCGCAGAACATACTGAACTGGAAATATCAGAGGCACATGAGTTAAAAAAGAGTGGAAAACTTATTAAGCTTGATGATAGCAACTTTAAAGAGTTACTAGATCCGGGTAACGGCGGTTCATGCCAGTGTGGATGTGAGGGTTAGTTATGAGTCAGGCTCAGCAGAGAGATAGATATATTACTTTTAACAATATAGATTGTTATGAGAATGCAGCGCTTGTGTTAGATGCTATGAATGAGCTTTTTGAATTAGAACCGGAATCTAAAAATGAACTTTGGGTTAGGTTCATGGACAAGATACCACAAAACTATAGAGAAGAGTTCAAAAAACCTACAAACGATCACGACACACTTTATCTAGTGTGTGCAAATGTATTTTACATATCTGATCTGTTTGATGAATTTGAGTTTGAAAAAGGTATAGATGTCTTAGACCAAGTAGAGTTGGAGTGTTGCTAAATGCAAAAGGATTTAGAATATTATCTTTCACTTGATTATCCAATAGCGTGTTATGAAGGTGAGTATGAAGTCGGCGACGCATACTTGGCTCAGTTCACTGACTTTGATATCAAGGCAGCTAGTGAAGATTATTATGAAGCTATAGAGATCGCAAGAGAGTATTTGAAATCACATATTAAATTAGAACTGGAGCTTGGGCATGAATTGCCAAATCCAGGAGAAGGAGTTAGATTTATGGAACATCGCGAAGCATTAAAAGCATATAAAGAGAAAGATTTTGACAAAGCAATAAACCTTTGGAAGCAAGAGGTTAAACATAAGAACGATCAGGCTATGACAAATATCGGTCTAATGTATTTAAAAGGTGAAGGTGTAGAAAAGAACTTTACTACAGCTAGAGAGTGGTTTGAAAAAGCAAGTGAATACGGAAATGATTCTGCAAACTACAACTTAGCGCTTATGTATCAAACAAAACTTGGTGTTGATGAAGATCAGGACGCTGCTATTGATTATTTTAGACGTGCAGTTATGAAAAATCACCAAGGTGCTAACTTTAGACTCGGACTTGTACTTTTAAAAGATAGAACTGATGAAGACAGAGTAAAAGAGGGCTTTGAGTGTATGTTAAATGCTGCAAGATCAGGGCATCCTATGGCTATGGCACAGATGGGTGGGATGGATAGAGAACCAAACACTGCATGTGAGCCTAACAATCAGTTCAGAATGTACTCAAAAGAGAAACAGCTTGAAGTTATTAATGATGCTATCAATAGATATATAAGACCTATCCTGACAAAAGACGGAGGGGATATTAAAATACTAGATTATATCAATGAGCCTGATATCGAGATAAGACTTGCTTACCAAGGTAACTGTGCAGGTTGTTCAATGGCATCGACTAGTACCTACGGTATTATCATAGATACTCTTTCTAAAGTTATAGATGAGAACATTAGGTTGTATGTAATATGATCAAAATAGCATTTGCATCAAAAGACGGTATTTGCGTTAATGAACACTTTGGCTGGTGTGAAAAATTTTATATCTATGGTGTAGATAAAGATTCATATGAACTTATCAAAGAGGTCGACTCGTCTATAAAACATGAAGCAGAGGTCGACAAGCTAGAGTACAAAATAGAGTGTATCGACAACAGTGATATTCTCTATGTGACTATGATAGGACCAAAAGCTGCAAATATGGTTAAATATGCTGGAACATTTCCTATGAAGTCATCGAGTGAAGATGAGAAGATAGAGGATGTTTTAAGATCTATTCAAAAACTTATAGATAATCCTCCACTCTGGTTAAAAAGGATACTTTTAAAATGAGTGATGCAATCAGGATAAGTAAAGATATATATTACATTGGTGTAAGTGATCCTGATATCAGAGTGTTTGATATCATCATGAAAACAGCAAACGGTACTACTTATAATTCTTATCTTGTGAAAACAGAAGAGGGTGTTGTTATCTTCGATACTGTAAAAAAAGAGTTTCAGAATGACTTTTTTGCAAAGATAGAATCTTTATGCAGCTATGAAGATATCAAATATGTAGTTATGCATCATCTTGAACCAGACCATAGTGGAGCTTTGGCTGAGCTAACAAAAAGAGCTCCAAATGCAAAAATATTTATATCGCCAATGGCACAACCTATGTTAAAGTCTATAGCTCAGAGTGGTAAGATGGAGTTTGAGACTGTGTGGACGAACAAAGAGCTTAAAATCGGTTCTAAAACATTAAAATTTTACAGTACGCCAAACTTACATTGGCCAGAGACCATGAGTTCGTATTTAGTTGAAGACAAAGTGCTCTTTAGCGGAGATGTGTTTGGTTCACACTACTATGATCCAAGACTCTTTGATGACCTTGTTGGTGATTTTGATTATGCGTTCAAATATTACTATGACCATATTATGCGTCCGTTTAAAAGTGATGTGAATAATGCACTTGCACTTTACAGGACTTTAGATATAGATATTATTTGTAATCTTCACGGTCCGATCATGAGAAGTAATCCAAAGAAGTATATAGAGCTTTATAAAAAATGGAGCCAAACTGAAGACAGATTACATGGTAAGAAAATAATCTCGATCTTTTATGTCACAAGTTACAAGAACACTAAAGATATGGCTCAAAGTATTTATGACGGTATAGAGTTAAGTGAAAATTTGATCGCAAATATATACGATCTTACAGCTTTGGATGAGCAGAACATGTTAAGTATTTTAGAAGAGAGCACGGGAATACTTATAGGTGCGCCAACGATCAACGGAGATGTTCCAAAACCTATATGGGATCTACTCTCATGTATGATGCTTTTGGAGAAAAAAGGTAAGTTCGGTGGTTGCTTTGGATCTTATGGTTGGAGTGGAGAAGCAGTAGAGATGATGAACTCAAGGTTAAAAGCATTAAAGTTTCGCGTACCTCTACAACCTATTAAGATCAAATTGATACCGACAAAAGAGGAGTTATATGACTGTTACGATTTTGGTATTGAATTTGGCGAAATTGTAAATGGAAAAATGGTGGAGATGACATTATGACAAGATATGAAATTTTAGAGGCTAAAGTTACAAATCTTTTACAACATTTTGCAAGAGATGAATATACAAAAAACACAGTAGCACCGCGTATAGCTAAAACTTCTTTAGAGATGAACCATCTTTATCAGGATCTTGGATTTGGAAGTCGTATAGAGATGGGCAGATATATGTCAGAACATTTTCCAAGGTTAAGCAGAATGAAGCCCAAAGAGACATTATGGAAAAAATATCTTTATGACCTGCTTTTAGAAACAGCTCCGGCATGTGAAGAGTGTGATGATAAAGAGACATGTTTTTCATGCAAAATTTAAATTAGAAATAAAATTAAGGAGTTATTATGGAAGTTTATTTAGACAATAATGCAACAACAAAAGTAGATGAAAAAGTTTTCCAAGAGATGAAACCTTTTTTTTGTGAGATATATGGAAACCCAAACTCTCTACACAGTTTTGGTTCACGCACTCATAAGAAAATGGTCGAAGCTCTTGACTATCTTTATGAGGGTATAAATGCTAATGACGAAGATGACATCGTTATAACGGCAAATGCAACAGAAGCAAATAACTGGGTCATAAAAAGCACATGGATAGACCAGATACTCGATGGTGATAAAAACCATATAATCACTAGTGAAGTCGAGCACCCTGCGATCACAGCTGCATGTAACTTCTTAGAAAAAAGAGGTGTTGAGGTAACTTACTTAAGTGTAAACGAAGAGGGTGTTTTAGAAGCTCACTCGGTAAGGGATGCTATAAGAGAAGATACTGCATTAGTGTCTGTAATGTGGGCAAACAATGAAACCGGAAAACTTTTCCCTATCAAAGAGATAGGAGCTATATGTAAAGAAAAAGGTGTGCCTTTTCACTCAGATGCAACTCAGGCTATAGGAAAAGTAAAAGTAGATGTTCAAGATATAGATGTAGACATGATCAGTTTTTCTGCTCATAAATTTCACGGTCCAAAAGGTGTTGGAGGACTTTATATCAAAAAAGGTGTGAAGCTTAGTCCATACATGCACGGTGGTGAACAGATGGACGGTAGACGTGCGGGTACTGTAGATGTTGCGTCTATGATTGGTATGGGTAAGGCTATGCACCTTGCTACAAATACTATGGCACTTGCATATGAGATAAATCATGTGGGGATGTTAAGAGACAGATTAGAAAATGCGATACTGAAAATACCTGACACAATTGTAATTGGCGGAAAAGAAAACCGTACACCAAATACAACACTTATATCTATTAAGGGTGTTGAGGGTGAGTCAATGCTTTGGGATCTTAACAAAAATGGAATTGCAGCTTCAACAGGCTCAGCTTGTGCGTCTGAAGACTTAGAAGCAAATCCTGTTATGAACGCTTTTGGAAGTGACAGTGAGCTTGCTCATACAGGTATCAGGTTTTCACTTAGTCGTTTTAACAATGAAGAGCAGATAGATTATGCAATAGAGCAGATTACAAAAGCGGTTGAACGTCTACGTGGTATCTCTAGCTCATACGCATATACACCAAAAAATCATAAATCAGAATTATAAGGAGATTGAGATGGCTAGAAATACATTAGTAAGCGGATCGATTTGGGATGAGTATAGTGATATAGTTGTAGATAGGATGAATAACCCTCAACATCAAGGGCATATTACGGAAGAAGAAGCTGAAGCGATGAACGCTAAGCTTATCGTAGCCGATTTTGGTGCTGAGAGTTGTGGAGATGCGGTTCGTTTGTACTGGGCGGTTGAAAATGGTACTGATAAGATCATCGGGAGTAAATTTAAAAGTTTCGGTTGTGGTACTGCGATAGCTTCTAGTGACATTATGACTGAGTTATGTATGGGTAAGACTGTAGATGAAGCTATAAAGATAACAAATATCGATGTTGAAAAAGCTATGCGTGATAATCCTGACACTCCTGCTGTTCCACCTCAAAAGATGCACTGTTCGGTTATGGCTTATGACGTTATCAAAAAAGCGGCTGCAACATACAAAGGTGTAGATATGGATAGTTTTGAGACTGAACATATCATATGTGAATGTGCACGTGTAACTCAAGATACTGTAATCGATGTTATAAAAATAAATGACTTAAAAACTATAGAAGAGATAATCGACTATACAAAAGCGGGTGGTTTTTGTAAGTCTTGTATAGAACCGGGTGGACATGAAGCTAAAGACGTATACTTAGTAGATATACTAAAACAAACCCGCGAAGAGATGGAACGTGAACGTCTAGAAAAAGCTGCTAATACCGCTCCAGATGCAAAACCAGAATTTGCAAATATGAGTTTAGTTCAAAAAATACGTGCAGTTGACGCTGTTGTTGAAGAATACGTACGCCCAATGCTTGTTATGGACGGTGGTGACATGGAAGTAGTAGACATAAAAGAAAACGGTGAACATCACGACATCTATATAAAATATCTTGGTGCATGTTCTACATGTAGCACTGGAAGCACAGGCACACTTTATGCGATAGAGAGCACACTAAAGCAAAACCTTGATGACAACATCAGAGTTATGCCAATATAATTTTTGTAATACAAAAATTACTTTTCTTGTTCCATAAGCTCTTAAGGTTTGTGGAACTTTGCAGTTTTTACTTTTTGAACACTTTGTGGAACACAAAAACTGATATAAATACTTTGTGTTCAAAATATAAGTACTTTAGGAACTTAACGTTTAAGAAGAGCAATATGAATTCGCTTGCGAGTTCATATTGGCTCCTTCGTTTTGTTATATGTTTAATTTATTAAAAAGTTTTTTAATGAAATTTCTCCAAAAATCTTTTCTAGCATTTTAATAGCAATAACTTCACCTGATGTAGTTAAAGTTAATTTATATAATTTAAGCTTCTCATATGTAATTAATACTTTTATAGCACCTTGAAACTTTCCATCTACATTAGCATATACCATAGAATATCTATTTTTTAATTTTGCTACTGCATAACTATCATTAATAGTGATAAGTTCACCAGCTCCAGTGGAAGCAATCGTCTTTAGCTTATTGAAAGAGATTTCACTACATTTAGAAAGATATAATTTATCTAAACTTATAAGTGCTTGATTAAGTTGATTTTGATCACTGATACTCATAGATTGAATAAAGTGTATTATAGGAATAACTGATAATAGTTCATTTGTAAGTTTTGGAATAATTTCAACAGCTAACTCTATACAGTTATCTATATAGTCATCATTTTCACTTTCTAACCTTGATTGAAGTAAATTTGCTAATAAATCTATATCTATCTTTTCACCTTTTTTTGCTACTCCTTGGACGGCAGTATTAAAAGTACTTTGTACATCAGGTTCAGATATTTTCTTTAGTTCTATTTTCTCTACTCTATCATCTAATTTTTGATATGTTAACCTTACTAATTCATGTACATTTTCTACAGCTTTTTCTTGTGCAATAGCCTCTAGTTTAGGCATGTTTTCTAATAAGAGTAAATTAAAAATTCTTTCGCAGTTTTCAAAACTCAAGCCCACTGTAAGGTTGCCACCAACTTGAACAGAAGTAGAGTCTTCTTTAACGGTCGCTTTTTGGCTCATCTTTTTTTCCTATTATTAAATCTCCACCAACTTGAATACCAGTACCATTTTTTACAGATTGCTTTTGATTATTATTATTATTTGATATTTTTTTTCCTACCATGAAAAAACCAATGAAAGCTAAAAACACACCTATGTATGTTGCTATATCTGTGCCTATTGTATTGTTAAGCCAATCTAACATATTTTTTCCTTTTTCATATAACGTTTGAAGTGAGCTAATAAATTTCCCGCAGGGTAATTTATTGGCTCCCCTGATTTGTTATGTATTCATGATACCAATGCGTAACATCTTTTTTTATTTCATCAATACTTTCTTTTCCCATTATTGAAACTACAGCTGAAAGTGTAGAAATTAAAGTTAAAAACAGAATCACTATCGTCATTTTATGCATACTTTTTTGCATTCTAAGATTGGTATTTGCCAAATTATCAGAAGAAACAACCGTATTGATTTGTCTTGCTGCATTGGCTGTCTCTTTTAGTATTTTTTCATTCTGTTCTAACAGTTCAATACGATAAATCATTGACTCTCTAAGCGTGTGAAACAATTGTCTTTCTTGATTAGCATGTTCATTGAGAGGCGAAAATTCATATATTTCATGCATAAAATATGATTGGTTTTCGCAGTAGTGTTTAATCTCTGAGATGAAAGGAAGAATATTTTTTTGAGATTTAATTACTTGGTGATCAAGTTCCGTAATAGTTGAAATAGATTGGCTAAGGTTATTAATATCTGTTTTGCCATATAAATCTCGTAAGTCAGTGATTTTGTATATGTATGAATCTAATAATGTGCTTAAGACCCAGGTGCCAAATGTATAATCTAAATATTGTAGAAAATTCAAAACACTAGGTTCTTTTGTCTGTCCATAAAATTTCAAATCTTCATCTTTAAGCATTTCATTTATATTGCCTGTTAATAAAAGGCTTTTTCTAACTGAGTTTTTTTCTCTCGGAAGCTTTAAATATAATCCTTGTAGTTTTTCATTTTGCCATGCGTCAAAGTCATTATCTATATCTAGTAAAGACATATAATCATTCCATTTATGTTCATCTTTCATAAATGGAATATTTTTTTCTAAAGTAAGAAATGTACAAACAGGATGTTCTTCTTTAATTAAATCAGATGCATATATTCCTGCAAAATTTTCTTTTAGCCATGTTGAACATATGTTGTTCAGATATTCTCTATTTAAATTGATGGAGTTCTTTTTTTGATGTTCAACAGATTCAAAGCGATAGCCATGTTTGATTTTCTTTTTGTACGTTTTATAAGTTTCTCTTAGTGAATCATCTATAATATTAGCTAAATCATCTTCAAAATTAAACTGGCATACTAAAATAGTTGTACTTGGTATGAATTGAATCAAAGACGCTCTTATTGAATGAACACCATTTGGTAATTGTGCTGTTTTTGAACGAGGTAAAGTCTGCTTAGTTGAGTTGTCAATAATCCATCCAAGATTAATCTAGCCTCCTCCAGCTACTCTATGACGCATATCATGAAGAGTGTCTTGAAAATCATCCAGTGCATCAATTTTTTCATTAGCCCATCCGAGTCTATTAATACTTTGATGAAAATTTTCTATATATGCTGGTGGGAATGCTTCAAAAGCCCATACCGCAGGTATTCTAATTTTTTCTTCATCAGGTGGTGTTGTCTCAGCATTTGTTTTCGGATCCTTTTCATTATGATAGTAATCTAAATTTTTATCATGTTTTTTAATCTCATCTTGACCCGACATACTTTTCATGAAATTGCTGATAACGGATTTGAGCTTTAGAATATTGTTTCCTTTTTACATAACTATTTATTCAAACACATTATATACATAACAACTTAAAAAAACAAAAATAACTAACATGTTAAATGTGTGTTAATTATGCAAAAATAGTCAAAATATGCTAAAAATAAGAGAATTTAGTAAAAAACATGCAGTTTTCTTAAAGATACAGTGTGTGTTAAATGTTATATATAAAAATAACACACACAAATGCTTGTTAATTATCAAAAAAACTACATAACAAACATAATGTTCCTTAAGTTCAACAAAGTGTAAATTATGGAATGTTCAGAAACTTGATAACCTAACTGCTTAAATACAGACACAAAACCTTGTAGAAATTTATTTAAAGATACACAACTTTTTCACTATCCTCAAAATCATAAGAGTCTTTTTCTATATCGTAGTCACAATCATAATCATAACTTTCATTATTTTCGTTATGTTCATTCTCTTGTTCTTCGTTTAACTCTTCGTCATCCCTGTAATCATATATATAAACTAACATGATAAATCCTTTTATCTATAGAGTTAAATAACATATCGACAATTTATCTACATCATTACACTTTTTGTACTCCAAAAACATTTTTGTTTATGCAAAATTCGCAAAAATGTAAACAAATGTATTTAATTATTTTCTTTAGAAAAAAAAGATAAAAAAACTCCGATTTAAATTTTTAAACCCTTGTTTAGGTGGTTGTAGACAAATTTATAAATTCTTTTACCCTTTAGTAACATCTAGGGAACACTATATGTAATTGTAATAAGCGAAACCAAAATTATTCAAGGAGACGATATGGCTGAATTAAGACAAATCGCATTTTACGGAAAAGGTGGGATTGGTAAATCTACTACATCTCAAAATACATTAGCGGCAATGTGTCACTACTATGGACAAAAAATATTAATTGTTGGTTGTGACCCGAAAGCAGATTCAACAAGACTTATTTTACACGAGAAAGCTCAATCTACTATTATGCAACTAGCTTCTGAAGCTGGTACAGTTGAAGATCTAGAGTTAGAAGATGTATGTAAGCCAGGTGCTGATGAATTTCACCCAGATAATGAAGAGATTACTGAGGGTTACATCATGTGTACAGAGTCTGGTGGTCCAGAGCCAGGTGTTGGTTGTGCAGGTCGTGGTGTTATTACAGCTATTAACTTTCTTGAAGAAGAGGGTGCTT
>Ga0193955_1000242_pt1 | contig 34164 bp, 37 predicted proteins | sample BB_6_MG_FD_140343 | JGI IMG/M metagenome (GOLD analysis project Ga0193955, IMG submission 140343) | Microbial mat bacterial communities from the Broadkill River, Lewes, Delaware, United States - BB_6_MG | ecosystem: Environmental > Aquatic > Freshwater > River > Microbial mats | place: USA... | reverse complement strand
TAATTTTTACTCTTTTATTTTGGTCTGTCTAACCTAGATTATATCAAAATAAGGATATAATATCTCTATGAATTTTAAACAAATAGCACAAGAAACTTTAAACATAGAAGCAAATACACTTTTGGAAGCATCTAAACAAATTGATGATGTTTTTGACAAAGCTGTAGAACTTATTTTAAACACAAGCGGAAAGCTGATCGTTACCGGTGTCGGTAAGTCTGGTCTAATTGGAGCAAAAATGGCAGCAACTTTTGCTTCGACCGGTACTCCAAGCTTTTTTCTACATCCTACAGAGGCGCTACATGGTGACCTCGGTATGATAAGCAAGGGTGATGTGGTCATAGCTATCTCTTACAGCGGTGAGAGTGAAGAACTAAGTCAAATACTGCCTCATATCAAACGCTTCGACATACCACTTATCGGGATGACAAGAGACAAGAACTCTACACTTGGAAAATTCTCCGATATGGTTATAGACGTAGTTGTTGAGAAAGAAGCATGTCCTTTGAACATCGCTCCTACAAGCTCAACTACACTTACTCTTGCTTTAGGTGATGCACTTGCGGTTTGTCTTATGAAGGCACGTGACTTTAAAAAGAGCGACTTTGCATCTTTTCACCCGGGTGGCTCGCTTGGAAAACAGCTTTTTGTAAAAGTAAGTGATCTGATGGTTAAAGAGAAGCTACCTATCATATCATCAGATGCAAAAGTTAAAGATGCGATCATAGAGATAAGTGAGGGTCGTTTAGGAAATGTCCTAATAGCAGATAAAGATAACAAGCTTCTAGCACTACTAAGTGATGGTGATATTCGCCGTGCACTTTTGAGTGATAGTTTTTCACTTGAAGATAATGTTATGGATTATGCTACTAAAGATCCTATGGTTTGTGACAATGATGGACTACTAGCTAGTGATGCACTTGTTATGATAGAAGAGAAAAAGATCCAAATGCTCGTAATTACAGATAAAGATAAAAAAATCAAAGGTGTACTACATATCCATGCACTTGTTGAAAAAGGAATATCATAATGCGTTTAAACAAGTATATAGCACATCATTCTAGTTACTCTCGTCGTGAAGCTGACAAAGCTATACAAGACGGCTATGTAAAAGTTGATGGTGAAGTGCAGACTAACCCGGCTACACAGATCGAAGAAAATCAAACAGATGTTTGGATAAGCGGTAAAAAAGTAGCTCCTAGAGATAAGTACACTGTTATAGTTTACAACAAGGCAAAGGGTGAACTTGTAACTAAAAAAGACCCTAAAGGTCGTAAAACGATCTATGATACTCTAGAGAGTAAATATAGACACTTTATCCCTGTTGGTCGTTTAGACTTTGCCAGTGAGGGTGTACTGCTTTTAACTGATGCGTCCAAAGTTGCAACAGCTCTAATGGAGTCTGACCTTCAAAGAACTTACAAGATAAAGATTCAAGGTGAGATAACTCCTGACATGGAAGATGCAATGCTTAACGGTATGACACTCGAAGATGCATCTGCAGGTGCACACTCTCACTCTAAAATAACATCTATGACCTTTAAACCGTTCATAGGTTACCAGATACAAAAGAACACTCCAAACTACTCTACTCTTAAAGTAGCAATAGCTGAGGGTAAGAACCGTGAACTTAGACGCTTTTTTGCTCACTTTGGAGCTGAAGTAGCTGATCTTAAACGTATAAGTTTTGCAGAGATAGAGTTAAATAACCTTCCGACTGGAAAAAGCAGATATCTAACAAGAAGCGAATACTCGGCACTTGCCAAATTTCTAAAAGAAGAGAAAAAAGCTAAAGAAAAAGCTGGTAAAGAGTAGTAAAAATGGCCGATTTTACTAGCCTGCTTCGACCGGATAATTTTGACGACCTTATAGGTCAGGAACATCTAAGCGCACCAGATGCCCCGCTTAGAAAACTATGTGAAAACAATGCAATAGGTCATAGTTTTTTCTTTGGTCCTGCAGGTTGCGGAAAGACCTCTATTGCTCGTATAATCTCAAAAACTCTTGATATGCCATTTTATGAATTCAATGCTACCTCTATAAAAATAGAACAGTTAAGAAAAATATTCACAGAGTATAGAAATGCACTACAAAAACCTTTGATATTTATAGACGAGGTTCACCGCCTGGCAAAGAACCAGCAAGAGGTACTTTTACCTGTTATGGAGAACAACTCCATACTGCTAATAGGTGCATCAACTGAGAACCCTTTCTTCTCACTAACCTCGGCGATCCGCTCACGTAGCATGTTGTTTGAGCTATATAATATAAACAATGAATCACTTTCAAAACTACTAGACAAAGCTTTAACAAACTTAACCATAGATGAGGATGCAAAAGAGTATCTGGTCGCGAGCAGCGGCGGAGATGCAAGGGCTATGCTAAAACTTTTAGAGTTCGCTTCAAACCTTGACTCACATGTAACACTCAAAAATCTAAAATCCCTAAGACCAAATGCACTAAGTGCAGGAAGTAGCGAAGCAGGTGTACACTACGATCTAGCTTCTGCTATGATAAAATCAATTCGTGGAAGTGATGCGGATGCTGCTATATATTATTTAGCACGTTTAATAGACGGCGGAGAGAGTGCAGACTTTATAGCAAGGCGCCTTGTTATACTCGCTAGTGAAGATGTGGGAAATGCAAATCCTCAAGCACTTACACTCTGTACCTCTTGTTTGACGACCGTTAAGAACATCGGTTACCCGGAAGCTAGGATACCTCTAGCTCAAGCTGTCATATACTTGTGTGCATCTCCAAAATCAAACTCCGCATATATGGCTATAAACAAAGCACTCCAAATGGTAAATGCAGGAGTTATGCTTGATATTCCCAAAAACATTCAACAAAACAATGAAGGTTATCTCTACCCACATGACTTTGGTGGCTATGTAGACCAGGAGTATCTCTCAAAAAAACTTGACATTGTTGAGTTAAAAGAGATAGGTTTTGAAGCCAAAATGAAAGAGTGGCTGCAAAAAATAAAAATGAGTTAGCTTACTTTAAAATATAGTTAACTATAATAGTAAATATAATAACTTAAAAGGGTATCAAATGGATATATCTACATCAGGGTCAACTGTAACTATCAGTGGTAATATTAAAAGTGTTAGTGACTTTCAAACAATAAAATCTACAATGGATTCTGTTGTGGCAAATAACTCAAGCGTTAACCTTATAATTGAAGATTCCATCTCTATTACTTCTTCTGTAATTGGTTACTTGAATAAACTGATTTTAAAAGATGGTATAAAACTAAACACATCAGTAGGTAATGATGATCTTATATCTTTACTTGATGATTTAAATCTATCTAGTGTTTTTAATGTGAGCAAAAAATAACTGATATTTTATGATTAATGCAAATGATCATGAACTGATCTATTCTCATATTAAAACTCTCAACGTTTTATATGTTGAGGATAGTAAAGTAACACAAATACTGTTTGAGTCAATTGCGAAAGATCTTTTTAAAGAGATCATATATGCAGTGGATGGGATAGACGGTTACCAAAAATACCTCGACAATGAAGTCGACCTTATCATTACAGACTATGATATGCCACATAAAAATGGTCTTGATATGGTCACAAAGATAAGAAAAAAAGACACTCAAATACCTATTATTCTTGTATCTGCCATAGAAGATATAGATGTTATGAGTAGAGCAATAAATCTTGATATCAATGCTTTTGTTAAAAAACCACTTGAAAAAAATGAACTTTTAAAAGCTATTGAAAAAATGGCAAAAGTATTTGTTGCAAACAAATTCTTAGAAGATCAAAAAAATCAACAACTCCTTGAACTACAAGCAAAAGATGAGTACAAGACTTACCAGGAAGATCTGGGCTTTGCAAAAGAGTTAAATATCTTAAGAAACGACTTCTACTATCAGATGACCGATTTTAATCACGATGTCTCTTTACTTGATTTTTTGTACAATCCATTAGATGTTATGAGTGGTGACGCTTATAGTGCAAGACATATAAACAATGATGAGATTCTTTATCTAGTAGTTGATGGTATGGGTAAAGGGCTCTCAGCCTCTCTTACAGCTATGATATTCATATCTTTTGCTAACCATATAATTGATAAGATGATCGCTTTAGACGACTTTTGTCTTAGTGTCTTGATAAATGAGACCATGGATTATATAAAACCTATTCTTTTAGATGAAGAGTCACTCTCCGTTGATTATGTACTTATAGATTATGAAGAGAAAAAACTATACTATTCTAAGTACTCTATGCCACCTCTGCTTTTACAAAACAAACAAAATGAGATAATAAAACTAAAGTCTAACAACCCTCCGTTGTCTAAGTACTTATCAACTTTTAATGTAGATTATTATGATGTAAAAGATGTAACAAAGTATCTTATATATTCTGACGGTATAGTAGAAAATGAGACCATTTATGACAACAAACCGTATTCTGAATTCATACAGGATGATTTTTTAAACTCTTTTACAAGGGAAGATCTAAAAAACAAGTTTATGGAAAAGATCGATAAGCAAGAAGATGATATTACACTTATTTTTATCAATAATATCTCCCAATATTCCAATACTATAGCCCATAAAGAGTTTAAATCAACTCTAAAAAATTTAGATGTTGCTAATATATGGTATGAAAAACTATGGGAGAGTTTTTGTATCTGTGCAAAGACATCATATCAGGCAAGTATGGTATTTACAGAGCTATTTATGAATGCACATGAACATGGAAACCTAGCAATCGACTCTAACCTTAAAAACTCTCTTATGGCTGATGATAAGTATTTTGAAGTGCTATCTGAAAAAGAGACTACATGTGACAAATCCATAAATGTAAAAGTAGATAAAGTAGAACATGGTTCAGTATCTTACATAATTACTAAGATAACCGATGAGGGAGATGGCTTTGATACACAAATATTAAGTACGATCTTTAGAAACTCTCAAAGGTTTCACGGACGTGGTGTTTTTGTATCTAGAAAAAATTCTTTTGGGATATATTATAACTCTAAGGGGAACTCGGTTTTGTTTATTAATAAACTTGAAGAATCATGCCTCATAAAAGAGGCTTGATACTTACTTAGCTAATGCTGCTTTTGAAGCTTCAACAACTGCGCTAAACGCTGCTGCATCGTTCATAGCCATATCAGCTAGAATTTTACGATCTAGTTCGATACCAGCTTTTTTTACACCATTCATAAATGTAGAATAATTCATACCATTTAAACGAGTCGCTGCATTGATACGGATGATCCATAGTTTACGGAAATCACGTTTTTTCTGCTTACGATCTCTGTGTGCATATACTAATGAACGTTCAATTTGTTCTTTAGCTTTTCTAAAATGTTTACGACGACCTTGGTAAAAGCCTTTCGCTAATTTTAATATCTTTTTGTGTCTTCTTCTACGAACAACACCTGTTTTTACTCTTGGCATTTCTTTCCTTTATTCTTTACCCAGTTGCTTTTGCAATCGAGGTGTCCCATATGGACTTGCCCAGTTTTAAATAACTGGAGATTTTAAAATCAACTGTTATTAGTTGATCATTTCCTTAATACTTTTCGCGTCAACTTTAGCAACTACAGTTGGGCTGTTTTGCTTACGACGAGTATCTGCATCTTGTTTAGTTAAAATGTGACTTCTGTACGCTTTACCACGTTTAACAGAACCGTTTTTCTTAACTTTAAAACGCTTTACAGCGCCTTTAACCGATTTCATTTTAGGCATCGATTGTCCTTTCACGTAAAATTCTCATTACACTAGATGTAATTTGAGAATGGGATTATACCCAAATATTTTTAAAAGTTTGATATAATCAAAAAATGAATTCAATAAAACATATACAAAACGCCCTAGATGAGCTAGATGCAGAGGTGCAAAAGATCCTACAAAACTGGGATCTTCCACTAAATGAAAAAGACAACTTAATGTTACCGATCCTCCAACAAAAGAAAGTTTTAACTCAAACCTTGGAAGATCTAAAATATTTAAAAGATAACCCACCAAGCCCTAATCTGCCATGTGGGATATCAAAATACAGAGAAGACTAAGAGGTCTTTATTTTATAACGGCTTAGCTCTTTACCCTTCGTATCTACTATATGAACAGCACATGCAAGACAAGGGTCAAACGAGTGGATAACACGAAGCACCTCTAAAGGTTTAGATGTATCCTGTACCGTTATGCCAATAAGCGCTTCCTCATATGCACCGCGTAATGCATCAAAATTCTTCGGAGTAGCGTTCCATGTAGTAGGAGCAATAACGGAGTAGTTTTTGATCTTAGCATCTTCTACCTCAACTAAGTGAGCCAAAACTCCGCGAGGCACTTCTAAGAACATACTACCTTTTGTGTCGCGAGGCAATTTTTCAAAATCGTACTTTCTCCATGTCTCTGTGTCGTAGTACTTTATATTTTGAATAAGACGTGATACCAGTTTGAATACATACTCACTTACATACAAACTCTCTATCGCTCTGGCTGCATTTCTACCTACTGTAGTTGATAGATCTAAAATATCCAGATCTGTTTCTTCTAAAAACTCATCTACAAAAGATTTTAACAGATCATTTCCCTTGTGATAACTGATAAGTACACGTGCCAGAGGTCCTGTCTCTACTGTTTTGCCATCATACCTTGGGGCTTTTATCCATGAGTATTTATCATCATTTTTCTCTGTCTTTAAAGTACCGTCTTCATTTAGATCAGTATAACAAATTTCATCGTTTTCATCATACCAGGCACGATCCACCTCTTCTGTAACTTTAGAGGAGTCAAACTCCTCTATGTTTGAGAAGTCATGCCCATAAACCACACCATTACAAAACAGTCTTCTCTCATCCTCGAACTCATAACCACCTACAGCCAAAAAGTTGCCGTTTGCTCGACCAACACCTGCTTTTATCTCATCTCTATATGCAATAGATAAAAGTTTCATATCTGCCAAATATGCACGCTCTACAAACTCTTTTGCTTCTTTCATGATAAATAGATAATCATTGAGCCTTTGAGGGTTTAACATGTCAGCTACACTTGTAACACCACCCACTACCAAACTTTGAGGATGTGGTGTCTTACCTCCGAAAATTGCTACGGCTTTAGATATCTCAGTTTGAAACTTCAGTGCATCCAAATAGTGTGAAATAACTATTAGGTTTTGCTCAGGTGTTAGTTTATACTCACTATGACCCCAGTAAGCATTTGAGAAAGGCCCAAGCTTACCTGATTTTACAAATTTTGTTAATTTGTCCAATACATTTTCATAATGTGAAACAGAGTTTCTATAAGGTTTATCAGTGTATTTTGGAGCTTCCTTTGTCGCTTTTTTAGCATCAGCCTCCAAAGCAGAAGTAACATCTGCAAAATCTAGTGAATGAAGATGGTAAAAGTGAACAACATGATCTTGTATAAACAGAGCCATAGCCATCAGATCACGAATAATATCCGCATTTTTAGGTATTTCTAAAGAGTAGGCATCCTCAACACATGTAATAGCCCCCCGAAAGTGAGAGTTTGTACAAACACCGCAAATACGACCAGCTAAAAGACCTGCATCTCTTGGATCACGACCTTTTAAAATAGTCTCAATACCGCGAAAAAGCTGACCACTTACCCAAGCCTCTTGTACGACTCCGTTTTCATCAACTTCTACTTCTGCTCTTAAATGCCCCTCAATTCTTGTGATAGGGTCTATTACTATTTTTTTACTCATCTTCTTTATACTCCCTCTCATTTGCAAACTTATCAAAAAAGCCAAGCTCCGTACAGCCCATACAACCATGTCCTGCTTGAACAGGCCAAGATGTTCCGCCGTTAAACTTCATGGTCGGACAGTTTACATTTGCATAAGGCCCCTTACAACCCATCTCAAAAAGACACCATCCTTTTTTAGCTCCAATATCACCCCACTCTTTTACAAACTCTCCAAGCTCATAATGACCGCGTCTCTCACAATTGTCATGTACACGTCCTTCATATGCCCAAAGTGGACGGTTAGTTTTATCTAACTCAGGAAGTTCCTCGAACATCAAGTATGAAAGCAAAGTTCCCACGATATTTGTTGGATTAACGGGACAACCAGGCAGGTTGATAACATCTTTACGACCTAATGCATCTGCTACACCCACTGCACCTGTCGGATTTGGTTCAGCTGCTACAACTCCGCCGTCATACGCACATGAGCCAACAGCTAGAATAAGTGCTGCATCTTTTGCACATTTTTTAAGTAACTCATACCCTGTCTCACCGTTTGGTCCAAGGCGTAAGAATTTACCATCAAGTCCAAGAGGAACCGCACCCTCAACTATCAAGATATATTCACCTTTTTGATTACTTATAATGTCTTCTAAAATTGTCTCACTCTGATCACCAGAAGCTGCCATGATAAGTTCATGGTAATCAAGTGAGATATAATCAAATATCAGATCTGCTATAGCTGGATTTGTTGATTTTATAAATGCTTCTGAGTTCCCGCTACAATCACTAAGTTCTAGCCAGATAATAGGTACTCTGTTTAAAGAAGACACAGCTTCATCTACTACCTGCTCAAAATTTGGATGCAGTTGCATAGATGCCGTAACCATAGATATCCAAGAGTTCACCTCTTTTTTACCTATATCTAAAGACTCCATTGCGCTCTCTAAGTTCTCGGTTGTAAGTTCATTTCTAGGATGCAGAGTATTAAACTTATCTATACGTTTTTGAACCTCTGCGATCTCACGTTCACGCTTAATATCATCTGCACTTTTACGTGGCATATTCGGGTCAATCAGATGTTGTGACTCTTTGATGACATCACTTACCATCATCTTACAACGTCCACATACACGCCCTGCTTGTGTAAAATCAGCTAATTCTGAAAAACTCGATATTCCGCTTTGAGTTACAATGTCAACAAGATCTTGATGGTAGATATGCTCACATGAACATATTAGACGGCCGCGCTCACCCACTACTCGGTTTTCATAAAGATAGTTTACATCGACCTCACCATCTTCTTTTATAAGTGTCTCTATATACCCAACGTCTACATTTGAGTTTATACCTATAAAGCGTGTCAATTTATTGTTATTTAAAAAATACTCATCTATTCTGTCGTGTTCTTTTGAGCTGATAACTATCTTTTCAAAATCACTTTTAAACTTGTTTGATGAGACCTCAACAAGATCAAACTCACCCACTTTAAGCATATCTATACTAACTTCAAGTTCAAACTCTTTGACATCTTTACCTATTATGTGAGATATACACGCTTCTGCTTCAGCTGTACACTCTTTTACATGTCCAGCTATAAAGTTAAGCTCCTCTACCTCTGCACACTCACCGACTGCATATATGTCATCATCATTTTGCATATAGCGGTTAGTAAGTATCCCTTTGTTACATCTAAGCGTATCTTTAAAGTTTGCAATATTTGGAGTAATACCAACACCAAAAACAATATACGGATTTTTTATATCAAGTTTTTTGGTTTTAAGCTCTTTTACTTCATTGTCTTGTATGAGGGTCTCTACTATCTCATCTTCAAAAGATATCTTTATCTTTCCGGATTCTGTATAACACCTTTTCATGATCTCTATACTCTCTAATGAGAGGTTCTTGTTGTACAGATGGCTTCCACGAAGAAGAAGTGTTATATTTTCAACTTCCTCTATCTCATTAAGTGTCTCTAAAAGTTCTAAGCCAATTGGACCGCTTCCGACCACGACTAACTCTCTATCTAATAGATTTTGTTTAATGTCCAAACAGTCATTTGCACTTCTAAAAACAGACACATTTTTTAAACTATCATCTAAAAGTGATATCGGCCTTGAACCTGTTGCGATAATAAGTTTGTCGTATGAGAACATATAGTCATCTGTAAGTACCCTTTTTTTCTCTTTATCGATTGAGCTTACTTTTTGTTCTAACTCTAATTTTACAGTTGGGTCTATTGGAAGGTTTATATCTTCCGTGTTTGAAGATCCATCAACCAAACGGCAAAGATGTATCCTGTCATAAGGAGGATATTTTTCATCACTCAGTATCGTAATATCTAGAGAGGAATCTTGCTTTTTAAGATTATTCGCCAGATAAACCGCAGCTATACCACCACCTACAATTACAACTCTCATAGAAAACACCTTATATTTTATTTAATGATTTCACTTTTATAAGTATATTACGTTCATCTTTAAATCTAGCATCAATTAAATATGTAATTTTATCTTTAGCTTCAAAAATCTTAAACTTTTTTACCTCACCGAGTTCATCTATATCAGCTAATATGTTTGGTAAAAGAGGATACTCTAGAACTTTTTCTAGCGACTCCATTCTAAAAAGCTTTTTGTCTTTGACAAAATACGTAATGTATGGATTATAACGCTTATGAATCGAGTTAGAGCTCTGAAATGTTACAACATCCTCTTTTGTCTCTTGACTTAAGTATTTGATCAACTCTTTAGCATCACTTTTAAATGAAAGTGCAAAATCTAAATAGATCGTGCGTTTTTTTAACTCCATGGTCTTTATAGAGTTTGATTTTTCTTTATATATCTCATTTGAAATATTTAGTGCATCATATGCCTTATATAGAGCTAACATTAAAATAGAAAGGATAGATATCGAGATCAGGAGTTCTATTAGGGTAAAGGCTTTGCGCATTAAGGAATCCTCAATCTTATAAGCGAAGCTGTAGAGTTGTTGACATGTACTATGCTTTTTCCAGTCTCCAGAACAAGTTCCGAGCCTTCATCTAACTCACTCATATCTAAAATGTTTAGTTTTTTATAATCTATATTTAACTTTATAGAGGAGAACTCTCGTCTAAGTTCGCTATCTAATTCAAACTCTTCACAAAGATTTTTCATAGTAGTACTTTTTCTCTCAAAACCATAATCTTTATTTGAGACTAAAAAAGAGAGGTATTGGTTTATTTTGGCATTATTGTCTATGTGCTCATAAATAAATGTGGAATTTCCACGCATCTGCAAAATAGCCGCTATTACAACTGAGATTATCATAACAGCTATCATAACTTCTATTAAAGTGAATCCATTACTCTTTGTACACCTAGACATATCTTTCATTCCAGTGAACATTTTTTTCAAAAATGGTTCCTTACATTCAGTCTAGGGGCATCTTTGAGCGTCAACATTATGAATGTCCTAAACCGATTCTTATAGCTTCATCTAGCGATGTTTCTCCACTTAGAAGCATCTTTGAGAGTTGCATAGCAATAGTTCTAAGACCCTCCTCTTCCAAAGCAGTTTTTATAGAATGCTCATCAGTTGTAGTTTTTAGTAGATCTTTGACACTGTCACTCATGATCAACAACTCACCTATAGAGCGTCTTCCTGCATAACCACTATATCCACAACTTCTACATCCACATGATTTATATATTTTTGCACCGCTTGGCAGATTATAATCTTGTGCGAAGTTCTCAGCTAGGATATCTTCCTCTTTACACTCCGCGCAAAGTACACGCACTAAACGCTGAGCTAGTATTCCTAAAAGTGAAGATGATATCAAAAATGGCTCTACTCCCATATCGGCAAGACGTGAAATAGTAGCTGAGGCAGAATTTGTGTGCAGGGTTGAGAAAACCAAATGCCCCGTCAGTGCTGCACGGACTGCTATATTTGCAGTCTCCTCATCACGGATCTCACCGATCATAATAACATCTGGATCTTGTCTTAAAATTGAGCGAAGTGCTGAAGCGAAAGTAAGTCCGACTTTTTCATTTACCTGAATCTGTGAGATGTTATCGCTTTTATACTCAACCGGATCTTCAACCGTTATAAGATTTTTCTCCGGCGACTCAACTTCACGTAAAAATGAGTGCAAAGATGTTGTCTTACCTGAACCTGTCGGACCTGTAACTAAAATGATCCCATGTGATGAACGTAAAAGTTTTTTCACATCGCCTATAATGGCCTCATCAAAACCAAGTTCAGTAATATGAGGTATTTGAGAGCTTTGCATCAAAAGCCTCATAACTACGCGCTCACCGTAAAATGTAGGAAGGATAGATACACGAATATCTAGTGTCTCACCTGCTATTTTTATCTGCGTACGACCATCTTGAGGTATCCGTTTTTCAGATATATCAAGGTTTGATATTACTTTTATACGACTAACAATAAGACTTACGACTTTTTTATCTAAGTCTGCATTTTTTGAGAGCATCCCGTCTATACGAAAACGAACCTCACCTTTAGACTCGCCGACTTCGATGTGGATATCGGATACTTTTTTCTTTACAGCCTGATAAAAAAGAGCATTAACAAACTTGATGATCGGAGCTGATTCTTCACTAGTTAAAATATCACTGCTTGTACGTAAAAAATCCGTTAGAGAAATATCCTCTTCAGCTTCTTGCGCGTTTGCACTATCATCTTGCATATTCTCTATTGCTTTATCGGTACGTAGTTCTAAAAAACGGTTATAAAGATGGTCAAACGAGTCCTCATCCAAAAGTTTAAAAGGGTAAGTCGTATCTAGTTTTGAGTAGAAGTTCGTAGCCTCTACCATGTAGCGCTCACATGTAAGTGCTGTTATCTCACCCTCTACTTTTGAAAATAGCAGGTAATTTTTTCTAAGCAGTTCAGTATCTAGTCCATCAGTCTCACATACTTCTAACTTTAGATCATGTAGGGGCTCAAATTTTAACACTACTTTATCTCCTGGATCTCTTCTTGACTTAAAGCTTTAACTTCACTGCTATCAGAGTCTGACTCATTTTTATCATCAAACTTTTTTTTCAAACCTTTTTTTTCTATGTTTTTGAAAACTTCCATATTGTATTTTTGTTGAAGTGTCTCAAGCATCCCCAACTCTCTTTGTAGTTGAGATAGTTTGTCACTATTACTTACTACATACGGGGTCAGGATAACTACCAGATTATCTTCCTCTTCTGTTGTGCTAGTAGAACCAAATAACAGATCTCCGATCCAAGGAATATCACCTAATAATGGAAGTTGAGTCCTTGTTTCTCTCTCATAAGATTTTACTAGCCCACCAATGATTATGCTCTCTCCATGGCGAAGTATCGCTTGAGTTTTCACCTCTTGCTTTGAAGTAACAGGCTGACCAGTTGCATTGTTACTTCCATCATCAAGAACGTTTTCTAAAACAGTCTCAACATTTAATGTTACTTTGTCAGCTGAAGATACACGAGGTTTTATCTTTAGTGTTAGACCTACGTCTTCTCTTTTATAACTGTCATTTTGCTGTCCTGCGACTGTAGTAGTTCCAGAAGTGATAGAGATTGTTTTACCTACATAGATTGAGGATTCTTGATTATTTACACATAATATAGATGGATCAGATATAGACTTACTAGCCCCGTTGTCCTCTAAAAAGTCTAATGCTGCACCAAGTGAAAAAGCTTTAAATCCAACATTTATAAGACCAAGACCTGTAGTTTCTTTTCCATCTGTAAAAGTACTTAAAATAGCAGACCCTATATCACCTGCAATTGAATCACCTCCAAAATTACCTGCAAACGAATAAAGCCCCTTTGAATTAAGCGTAGCATAATCAAAGCCGTATTTTATACCTAAACTTTGTGCATCACTTTTATTTATCTCTATGATTCTTGCTTGAACATAAACTTGATACTTCTCTTTATCAAGCTCATCTATAATAAGTTTTATCCCTTTAAGTATAAGCGGGTCACCCACTGCGATGATTGCATTTATCTCATCAGATGCACTTACATTTGGCTTCATACTTGGGTCTTTATATGTTTGTTTTGAAACTATTTCGGTAAGACTCTTTAGTACAGAAGATGCATCTGAGTTTTTAAGTGAAAATATCTGAACCCTGTTATTAGCAGTATTTGACTCAACATCAAGGGTTACTATTAGTTCTTCTACTTTATTTACATTATCTTTTATACCTACTAAAATAAGAGAGTTTGTATTTTCATCTAAGACAACTTCAACTTTTTCACCCTCTACTTTTTCATTAAAAAGTGACTTAACTATAGTATCAAGCTTAGTCTTTACAGTTTTTGCTTCCGCATTTTTAATAGGCAATACATGTACTATTGCTTTTGAGTTCTCGATTATATCATTAACGACTTTTTTAATTGTCTCAATATTGTCAGGATAGTCGGTTACTAAAATCATATTTGATTCTTTCATCGTCATAAGTTTTGCTGTTTTTGAAATAAGATAACGTATTTTTGCAGCCACTATATCTACATTTTCACCCTCAACCTTTATGCTTTGAGTTACCATAAAAGCACCGTTTACAGTTGTACCTTTTTTTACTACTTTTGCATTAAACTTAGCAGCATCAACTGAACGTACAACTTCTAAAATAGAGCCTTTTTTAGAGAGCGTATAACCTTTTGACTCTAAGACAGAGATTAATATTCCAAGCAACTCATTATCATAAATAGGAGCAGTACTAACTAGATCTACCGTACCTTTTACTTCGTGAGTTATTAAAATATTTTTGTTAGTTATCTTTGAAACTAATTTTATAAAATCTTTTATCTCTAAATTAGAGAAGTTTATATTTACCTCTTGTCTTGCTTGCAGAGTTAATGTAAGTAATACACTAAATATCAATACCTTAATCGATCTCATATACTATCTCCCTTTCAATTCCATCGCGGATTACTACAATCTGTAATAGTTTAATATTTTTAATTTTTGAATATATATTTAGTGCATCTCTGTATGATTTTAGCACAACATTGTTCGCTTTTATGATTATGTCATTCTTTTTAAGTCCTAAGGTTGCCATTTTTGAGTTTGGTTTTATCCTTGTTACTTTAAAACCTTTTATCTCTTTACCCTCTTTTAACTCTATGATAGATATCTCTTTCCAAATATCTTTAGGGTTTTTTGCATAGTGTTCAATGTCATTTTTACTTACTACTTTTTGAGATACCATCTCATCGGTTTGGTTTGAGCTTGACTTAGAATATTTAGAATCAACTTTTAAATCATCTAGGTTCAAGGTATACTTTTTTGAATTTTTCATAAATATTGCTGATGATTTTTTAATTTTTAAAAGTTGATATCCAGAGTAAATATCTCCAACCTCAACAATACTCGTATTTGTTGGTTTTGACTTTAGAGCTACTATGATAAATCCGCTTTTTTCTGTCCCGTACAAGCCTTTTAAGAGCATATTTGTCATACTTATACCACTTTGAACAACCTCTTTATTGTCTTTACTAATGTTTTGAGATGAACTAAGCATATTTTTAAAATCATATCTTTGATACTTTGGCTGATATGATTCTTCCACACTAAGTTCAACACCATCACTAGGTAACATGTACAGTATCACTAAAGATATACTCTTAGCTATAACCAAAAGTATTAAAAGCGTACTTATAATTTTTAAAATTGAAGGATTAGAAAGCTTTTGCATATTCATACCCTCCGTCTTTTGATTTTCTCAAATTTCTCAATGTAGACCTGTAGTCTTTACTCATAACTTTTGAAGGCTTTAGGATCAAAAAGAGTTTTCTATCTAACAGGTCTATATCAAGCTCCGCCTCCCCAAAATCACCCTCAGCATTTGCACTTACATGTAGAGGATCATACAAAGCATAACTTACATCTACAGACTTTATATCTGTTGGAAGAAAGTCCGAAGCTGTTGAAGCTAGTTTTATATCTTTTAGAGATATCTTATTAAAAATACCAAAGATAGCTATGTTAAGATCTTTTATATTTGCACTCTCGATAGCTTTAAATGAGAGACTCGCATCTTTTATGCTAAGAGTTAGACCGTTATCTATCGCACTCTCTTGAGAGATAATAACACCTTGTTCTTTTAGACGTGTTTCCCCATAATAATAAAGTGCTACTTTTGGAGTAAAATACATAAATGCCAAGATGAAAAATACTATATATCCAGATAGTTTTGCTATTTTTACCATCTTATCTCCAACTCTAGTGCAGCTTTTTGCTCACTTAAACGTTTTATCTTCATCTTACGTATATCGTATGTCGAGTTTAGAAGTTTCCCCATTAAAAAATTTAATGCTTTTTTATCTATGGAACTAGAACTTAGCTCGACAGAACTTTTTTTATACTTTGTTGTAAAATTTGCCGACTTTAAAACACTCTGAGATAAGAGTCTTTTTAGTGAACGTTCACTTTGCTCCTTGTTTGCATAGGCTTTTTTAAGTCCGCTGAGTTCATCTGCGATCTTTTGAGTCTGTTTATAACTCTCTTTAACCTCGAGCAGTTCATTTTCCGCAGCTTTTTGCAAATATATAGAAAGAATAAAAAATACAACTAAAAGCGCACCGATGTATAAAGGATTGATACGGTTCATGACTCAACCTTTAGTGCGTTGTTCTTGTAAGTTATAAGTTTGATCCCGCCTTGGTTTAATTTATCAGACAACTCTTCTCTTAGTTTAGTTTGATTAGAATGTATATCTTTGTATTTTTTCAAAAGTGCTTTGTTTTGAAACATTGTTGGTTTTAGATCGTACTTTGAAAAAAGTTCACTTTTTTGCTCCTCTATAGAGTAGATCTTTTGTTTTGTTATAAAATACTGAGTGAAAGAAAGAAATGAAAAAGCAAGTAACACGGCAGCTACTTTATAAAGACTTGAATTATCTACTATATGACCAAACTGCGCTAAAGTTATAGTGTGACGTGATAGTTTTATTGAGCGTAGATTTATATCCCCGCTCTCCTCTATCCAACAACAAGGTACGAGTGTTACCACACCCTCTTTAACATATATACTTTGAGTTTCATTTATTTTTACTGCACCTTCTAGGTCACCTAAGACTGCTTGGGCAAAACGTACACTTGCTATGTTGGATGAATTTATGCCAAAGCTTGAAGCCAGATCTATGATCTTTTTATCTTCATACGCAAAGATGAAAAAACTGTTTTCTTTGCTTTGATCTTTATATACGCTGTAGCTGTAATTCCCATCAGGCAGTATATCTTCAAATAAACTAGGTAAAAGCTTTTTTACATCACGTAAATACTTCACAGGAAGACTTACTTTTTGAACCCAATACAATGATGGTGAAAGAATAAGATCAATCTTATCATCAAAATTGACATCAATAGATGAGTGTGGGTCTAAAAAAACAATTCTTTTTTTATCTACATTAAATTTCATAAGAAAAATTATACCCTTTTGTATGTTTTATATCATATTCAAAGCCTATTTTTGCTTTGTTATTGTTTTGAATTATCTCAAGATTTACATCTATATACAATCTCTCTTCACCTGAACAAAGTTTGAAACCATTAATATCAGTCTCATTTGAATCTACCGCTTCATAGGCCTCTGCATCTTCAAGACTCATACCCTCTATCATATGTCTAGCCCAAGGTGTTAAGTAGTTGTTGTCAATACAATAGGAGTTTATGTTTGTAGAATTAGTTTCGTGCCCAAAATAAAACAGCTCTTTAAAATCTATTTGTGAGAGTGAATTTTCATAATATGTATTTGTATAAAATTCATTTATCTCTTCCAAGTGCTTATATGAAGCTATGTACTCACGAAAGAAATTCGGTTTTTCATCTAAAATATAAGTCATTGGAGGATCGTTTTTCCCAACTGAATCTTTTAACATGTCAATATAAGATAGGTTTACGTTATAAGAGTTCAAAAACTCTTGGAATTGTGGTATCTGCTGAGTTGAATTACTCTCTAAAAGATCATTTATATTAACTTTAGCTCTTGCACTTTTTATTGATATTGCAACTTTTATATTTTCCATCTCTAAAGGGATAAATTCACTTTGAGCTAAAAATATATCAAATACTCCATCATTTGTCTGCATGTTCTTCAGTTCAGGCGATTTTTCTAAAAAAGTTAAAACATCGTCTAAAATAATATTTGTTTGAAGTAAAAAGTTTTCATCTTTAATACTCGCTTTTGCTTCATTTACATGTTTAAAACCGATACCTATACTTATAGTAATTGCCATTAAAAAAAACAGAGTTATTAAAAGAGCTATCCCGTTTTTATAAACTGTTTTCATAGCTTAACTAATGCTCATTGAAAAGATTGGAAGCAGCATTGCAGCTACAATAAACCCTATACTGGCACCCACAAACAACATCAGTGCTGGTTCAAGCAGAGTTAAAAGCATAGCTATTTTGTCACGATTTTCCTCAAAATATAGCTCACTTGTGTTTGTAAGTACATTTTGAAGCTGGCTGGTCTCTTCGCCCAAAGCAATAGACTGTATAAAAGCATTGTCTATCTTCACATGTGAGTTATTAAGTGCAGATGACAAAAGCTTACCCTCTACCACTTTTTTGCTCGCAGTTACAAACATCTCTTTTAAAACTCTGTTATTTAAAATATTGGCACTAAGGTTAATAGTTTGAACAAAAGGAACACCAGAGCGTGTAAGAAGTGAAGCTATATATGAGAACCTAGCTAACTCACTTTTTTGAATGATCTCTCCAAAAAGAGGAAGTTTAAGCAGTAAACGATGCACCATATATGCAAAAGAATTGCTCTTTTTCATCATAGTTATAAATAGCACTACACCAATAAATATAAAAACTAAAATAGTTGTAAAATTATTGTTAAAAAAATCTCCCATAGCAATTACGACTTTTGTAGGCGTTGGAAGTTCCTGATCCATAGATTCAAATATACCTGTTATCTCAGGTACTACGTATGCAAGCATAAAAGATATCATAACCAAAGAGATAATTATCATAAAACTAGGATAAGCAAATGCACTTTTTATCTCTTTGTTTATAGAATCCTGCTCTTTTAAAAAACGACTAAGCTCTATTAAGACCTCATCTAAAATACCGCCATTTTCACTTACCTTTATACTCTCAACATAAAAATTAGGAAGCTCAACTACTTCTTGGCTTATTAGTGCGGTATAAAAGTTTTTACCCTCATCAAGATGTGTACTTAAAGTACTTAAAAAGAGTTTCATCTTTTTGTTTTTTTCATAGTGTGTTTGAACTATCTTTATCGCAGATACTATTGAGATCCCTGAACGAATATACATGGATAGTTCACGTGATAGGGCCGATAACTCTTTTGGAGGTATTTTATATTTTCCTACAAATGAGAAGTTTTCAAATATGGACGGGCTGTCCTCTTCTAAACTTTGAAGAATTATCCCGTTAGCTTTTAGTTTTGATTTTGCTTCATTTATACTGCTGGCTTCTATCTTTGTTGAGAGTTTTTTGCCCTCACTGTTTATGCCCTTATACTTAAATATCATCTCAGAGCCTCTTGACGAAACTCTTCTTTATAAGATCTAAGTTCTGACTGAGAGTTATATACTTTAGTGCTACTAAAGTATGGCGAAAAATCGTAAAACTTATCTTTATACTCAACTATCACTTGGTCACTTACTCCATTTTTGTCTACGCTCAAAGAGAAACATATCTGCTCATCCACACCTTCTGTGTTGAAAAAGATCTTATTTTTTAAACTCACTAAACCATAATTTATATCATACCTGTAAACCCTGGGCTCTTCATCTAAAAAATCTTCAAACTCTTTTGACGCGTTTTCATCAAGTTTTCCATCAATATAAACAACACAACTTTTGCAGTTATCTAAACAGATAAGTTTTGCAAAATTTGTTTTGTCAATTTTGTCCAAATAAGACTTTAGATTTAAAAGAGTCGGTTTTACTTTGTTTTGTTTCACATTTTCAAAATTAGAGATAGCAAGCGTGTAAACAAGTCCGACTATCACTACAACTATAAGTAGTTCTATTAATGAAAAAGCAGAACGTTTCACAAAGCCTACTTACACTCACTCATCTTAATATCAGCGCCTTCGTTTTTGCCGCCCTCAGCTCTGTCTGCACCAAGTGATATAAGTTCTACGATACCATCATCATTGATATATATAAAATCATTACCCCATGAATCTTTTGGAAGCTTGTTGTCTTTTAAATATCCGCTTTTAGAATAGTTTGGATATTTTTCTTCATCTGGGTTAGAAGTCAGTGCAGCTAAACCCTCTTCTGTTGATGGGTAAAGTGAATTGTTTAGTTTGAACATATCGAGTGCACCATTGTAAAGTGACTTCATCTGAACACATACCAAGTCCCTTTTAGCCTCTTCACCTTTACCTGTTAAACTTGGCATAACCATAGCTGCTAAAAGTCCTAAAATAACGATAACAATCATCAACTCTATTAATGAAAAACCTGATTTTGATCTTATATTTTGCATTATTATATAACCTTACATTTTATAGATTGATATTATATTATCTAATTGTTACTAATATGTTACTGATTTGTTATATAAAGTTTATTTTTAATAAATTTAAAATTTGATTGTATTAAAAGGAAGGTGCCTCCCTCCAGATACCTGCGGCACATAGCAAGAAAAAGTGTGCTGCTGTATTCCTACCCTGACACGATGCCTTTAATCACCATTGCACAGGTCTAAAGAGAAGCGGATGAAATTGTACCCTATTATTTTTAAATAAAGATTATTTTATTGTAGCTATAGCTTCTTTTACAGCTTTGAAATACCCCTCGTAGTCAAAACTTTCATTTTCTTCACTTGCAGCTAATTCTAACTCTTTACACATCTCATAAACTTCAACAAACTTTAAATTTCCAGAACTTCCCTTTATAAAATGAGCGTCTGATCTTATAGACTCATAATCTCTCTTACTAATAGATTCATCAAGCTTTATAAGCCCACTCTGTGTTTCTTCTAAATAGCTGGCTATCAACAATGGTACATGTTTAAAGCCTACACCTATTTCATTTGCCATATCTTCATGGTCTAAGTCAGAATAATCTACTTGAATCAAAGGCATAAAAAAATCCTTATATTATTTTGATAAAATTGTATCAAAAAATGGATTAATATGACGTATATTGTAGTCGCTTTAAAAAGTGAAGCTCAAGCTTTTGTAGATAAATTTAAACTAAATAATGATAAAAAAAATGAGAATATATCCATAAAGGTCAGCGGTATAGGTGCAGACAACATGTATACAACTACTAGTGAGACCTTAAAGCTAATGAGTGAAGACGATACGATAGTAAATGTAGGTATCTGCGGGGCAGATAAAAAATACAAAATCGGTGAACTGCTAGATGCTAGAGATATAAACCTTACATGTGTAGATTATGAAGTCTCACATAATAATTATGATGTAGTAGATATGGAAAGTAAAGGTTTTATAGAAGCTACACAAAATAGTCCATACAAAAGTTACATGTTTAAAATTGTAAGCGATAATTTTGAACCAAAAAGTGTTTCAAAAGATATGTCAAAGAAACTAATATTTGATAAAATAGATGAGATTATGGAGAAAATAGTATGAAAAAAGCACTAGTTACAGGTAGTAGCAGCGGGATAGGTAATTCGGTAGCTAAAAAACTTTTAAGTCTTGGATATGAGCTTGTAGGTGTTAGTAGAAACATGCCTGATGATTTTAAAGATAATAAAAACTATACACATATTACATGTGACTTGTCTGACGAGAAAGAGACTATACAACTGTGTGAGAGTTTAAAGGATGAAGAGATAACCGTGCTTGTTAATTGTGCAGGATTTGGAAAGTTTGAACCACATGAAGAGCTTAATCCAAGAACAATCACAAGGATGTGTTTTTTAAACCTCACTACACCTATGCTCTTAACAAATGCACTTCTTAGAAGTCTTAAAAAAAATGAAGGCTATCTCATAAATATAAGCTCCATAGAAGCACTACGTGCTTCAAAATTCGCCGGTGTTTACTCTGCTACAAAAGCGGGATTAAAAGCATTTTCAGATTCACTTTTTGAAGAGAGTAGAAAAAGCTCACTGAGTGTTACAAATATAAACCCTGATATGACCCAGAGTTATTTTTACGACTCACTTCGTTTTGATGTAAGTGATAAAGAAAATGAAAAATTATATGCATCTGATATATCGGACGCAGTTGAACATGTACTCACAATGCGTAAAGGTGCAGTAGTAAGTGAGTACACCATAAGAAGTTTAAACTTTGGGATTAAGAAAAAAAGTTTATGACTTTAAGTCCAGTTTGTTTTTTGGAGCGTTGTGGGTAGAGTTTAAAAAATCTATATTTTTTTTGATCTGCTTCATAGATTCTGAAGTTTCATCTTTTAGCTCATACATCAATTTTAAAGCCTCTTTTAAAAGATAAGAAGCTTTTTGCATATCTTCTACATTATCAAACTCAGGTACAATATCTAAAAGCTCATTTAGCTTATCTGTGTTTTTTTCAATAATAGCTATTTGAAGCTTATTGAGCCACATTTGTAGTATCTCTCCAAGCTTCTATCAAACCTTTAAATACATTACTAACTTCATCAAGCTTCTCTATATTTCCATTGAGACTAACTTCTGTAAGAAGCGAGATCTGATACTTATATAGACCCTCAAGATATAGAGCTACATCACCCTGACTTGTATCTAATATTGAAATCAACTCTGTAATAATCGCAATCGAGCGGTTAACCCAATAGACTTTTTTCTCTATGTCTTTATCTTTTATAGATTTTTTCGCTTGAGCGTTAAAACGAAGCACACCCTCATACAACATCTCTATTAGTCTTGTCGGTGATTCTATCCCGACATTGTTTTGTGCATAAGTATTATGAGCAGAAGAACCGTACATGTTAGCCCCTTTATTTGTTAAATTGTTTTTATTATCTTTTGAATCAATCATAAAGAGTATATCGACAACAATTTTATTTTCTTTAGAATTTCACCATCTAATTTTACAAATAATTTAATGGAATAAACTATGCTTTACGTTATTAAAGTTTTTTACATATATGACGATTTTAGTCACATAAGATATATAAATATAAGATAAAAGGATTTATCATGGCTGGTATAAGTTCACTTGGTGTTGGTTCTGGTGTTTTAACTGCTGATATTATTGATCAGTTAAAAGAAGCAGATAAGGCAACGATTTTAACACCTGTAGAAGATAAAATGGCTTTTAATAATCAAAAACAAGATGCTTATACACTTTTATCGTCTTTAATGACGACACTAAAAAGTAGTGCTTCAGCTCTAAGTTATGACACAATTTTTGATAATAAGACTGTAGATGTAAGTGGAAATGCAGAGGTTACAGTAGATTCTGGTGCAAATGTTGAGTCTTTTACACTTGAGACCGTAACCTTAGCAAAAAAAGATATTACTCAGTTTGGTGCAGTTGGAAGTACAGGTACTGCTATCTCTGGTACCGGTGGTACACTTACTATTGGCAGTTACGACATTGTTTATGATAACACTACGACTTTATCTGATCTTGCTCAATCTATTACAGACGAATCAAACGGTGACATAGAAGCATCTATATTACAAACAGGTGCAGGAGAATACTCTTTAGTTGTATCATCAAGCCAGACTGGTGCCGACCAAGCTCTAACGATAAGTGATACTGGTGATCTTTCAAGTAACTTACTAGATGTAGCTTCAGGTTATCAAAAAATACAAAATGCTGATGATGCAGAGTTTAAATACAACGGTATTACTACGACAAGAAGTAGCAATGAGATTAACGATCTAGTTGTCGGCTTAAATATCACACTTAAAGAGGAAGGTGATATTTCAAACGTTGATATTAGTGAAGATACTGAACCCTTAATGGGTGAGATGCAGTTGTTTGTTGACTCATACAACTCTTTGATGCAAAACATAAGCGATATGACAGCAGCTGACAGAGAAGAAGGTGTTCAAGGAGTATTTAATGGTGAGAGTTTTGTAAGAAATATAAAAAATGATTTAAATAGTGTAATTAACTCTATACCCAATGGTCAATCGTTAATGAATTATGGATTAGATTTAGACAAAAACGGTACTATGAGTTTTAACCAAAGTGTGCTAGAAGAAAAACTAAATGAAGATCCTGATGCGGTTAAACTTTTCTTTACAGGTGGCACAGATGCTAACGGAAATGACGTAACAGGCATATTTGAGAGTATTGACGATAAGGTAAAGTCTTATACTGGTTATGGTAAATTGCTTAGTAACTTTAATGACAATATACAATCCGAAGCAAAAAACCTTGCTGAGAGTTATGACCGCGCACAAGAGATGCTTAACACGAGATACGCTATTATGACTCAAAGATTTACTGCTTTTGATGCTATGATAAGTAAAATAAACTCTCAATTCTCTTCACTTCAGATGATGATTGCTGCAGAGGTAAATTCGAAATCTTAATACAACATAAATAGGAAAAAAATGTTTAATAAAAAAAACATACTAATAACTGGTGGCACTGGAAGTTTTGGCAAAAAATACACAAAAATATTATTAGAAAATTACCGTCCTAATAAGATAATTATTTTTTCTAGAGATGAACTTAAGCAATATGAGATGGCTCAAGATTTTGATGATAAATGTATGAGGTATTTCATTGGCGATGTCAGGGATGCTGCCAGATTAAAAAAAGCAATGAAAGATGTAGACTTTGTTATACATGCAGCCGCACTTAAACATGTCCCTATTGCAGAATATAACCCGATGGAATGTATTAAGACCAACATCATGGGTGCACAGAATGTTATAGATGCGGCACTAGAATGTCATATAAAAAAAGTGATAGCCCTCTCAACTGATAAAGCTGCGAACCCAGTAAATCTTTACGGAGCAACTAAACTAGCAAGTGATAAACTTTTTGTAGCTGCTAATAACTTAGTTGGTGAGAGAGAAACAAAGTTTAGTGTTGTGCGCTATGGAAATGTTGTAGGAAGTAGAGGGAGTGTTGTTCCATTTTTCAAAAAGCTTCTAGATAACGGTGCTGCAGAGATCCCTATAACAGATGAGAAAATGACCAGATTTTTTATAACACTAGAAGACGGTGTGAACTTTGTTTTAAAAAATTTCCAGCGTATGCAAGGTGGAGAGATATTTATTCCAAAAATACCATCGATGAAAATAGTAGATATGGCTAAAGCTATAGCTCCTGAACTTCCACTTAAAACAATAGGTATAAGACCAGGTGAAAAACTTCATGAGATCATGTGTCCCGCGGATGATTCACATCTAACACTAGAGTTTCATGATCACTACGTAATTCAACCGACAATTACTTTTGCACAAAAAAGGAATTATAATAAAAACCTTTTAGAAGAAGAGGGAATGGCTGTTAAACAAGGTTTTGAATATAACTCTGGAAATAACACCCAATGGTTAACAAATGAAGAACTTTTGGATATGATAGAAAGAGTTTAAATGGATTTTATACCTTATGGCAAGCAAAGTATTGATAAAGAAGATATTAACAGTGTTGTCGAGGTATTAAAATCAAACTACCTTACTACCGGGCCGAAAGTAAAAGAGTTTGAAGATGCCTTATCTTTTTACTGCGGTGCTAAATATACTGTAGCCGTTTCTAATGGTACTTCCGCTCTTCATCTTGCATCTCTATGCTTACTAGAAAACGGGGATAAAGTCCTAACTACACCAAACTCCTTTTTAGCTACATCTAATTCTATTTTATACGTAGGTGCGAAACCTATATTTGTTGATATAAGCGAAGATGGGAATATTGACCTAGATTTATGTGAAGATGAGCTAAAAAAAGACCCATCTATAAAAGCTATCTACGGCGTAGCTTTTAGTGGGAACATGCTTGATCAAGAAAAGCTCAAATATCTAAGAGAGACCTACAAAGTGACTATTTTAGAAGATTGCGCACATGCAATAGGTGCCGTTCAAAGAGGAGTCAAAGCAGGTAGTTGCACTAACAGTGACATAAGTATATTTTCATTTCACCCTGTTAAGCATATTACAACGGCAGAAGGTGGAGCTATTACTACAAACTCCAAAGAGATATATGGAAAGCTACTTATGCTTCGTGCCCATGGAATAGTTAAAACACCACAAATGAAACCATGGGAATATGAGATGCAAGATCTGGGCTTCAACTATCGTATTACAGATATCCAGTGTGCACTTGGTTTATCACAACTATTTAAGCTCGATGAGTTCATAGACACAAGAGTAGAAATAGCTAAGACCTATGATAAAGCATTTCAAGATACAATCGTAAAACCACTTTATAGGTATGATGGAAACTCTTCTTATCATCTTTATGTAGTGAAAATTGATTTTACTTTACTTAGTATAGATAAGGTTGAGCTATTCAATAAACTAAGAGAAAAGAACATAGGTATTCAACTACACTACATGCCTATAAATAAACAGCCATATTATAAGTCTTTAGGGTATGGAAACGAAAACACTCCAAAAATGGATAAGTACTACAGTGAATGCTTATCATTGCCGATTTATCCACTTTTAAGTGAAGATGAACAAAGCTATGTGATAGCAGAACTAACAAGTTTAATAAAAAGGTATACGTTGTGAAAAATTACAAAACAGAGCAAGAGAATTTTTGGGCATCCTCTGAATGGGGAGAAGATTATATAAAGAGAAACGGTCAAGAGCTTATTAAAAATAATATCAACTTCTTTAGTTCGATCTTTGAAAAATGTAGTAACATTGGAAGCATTATAGAGTTTGGTTCAAACATAGGGATGAACTTACATGCAATAGATAAACTATTTAATAACGTTGAACTATCTGCCATTGAGATAAACTCTGAGGCTGTAGCAGAACTAAATAAGCTTGATTTTTTAACTAACGTTTATCATGAGTCTATACTAGAGTTTGAAGCAAACAAAAGTTGGGACTTTGTATTTATAAAAGGAGTTTTAATACATATCAATCCTGAATACTTAGATACAGTTTATGAAAAACTTTATAAATGCTCAAATAAATATATACTTATAGCTGAGTACTACAACCCATCTCCGGTTACAATAAAATACAGAGGACATGAAAACAGGCTGTTTAAAAGAGACTTTGCGGGTGAGATGCTGGATAAATACGATGATCTTGAACTAGTTGATTATAAATTCGTTTACCATAAAGACAATAACTTCCCGCAAGATGACATAACGTGGTTCTTATTAAAAAAGAAAGGAAAATAAACCTTGTCAAATAATGCTATAGCTATTATTCCGGCACGCGGCGGAAGCAAAAGGATACCAAAAAAAAATATAAAAGATTTTTTTGGCAAACCGCTTATAGCATACAGCATTGAGGTCGCACAAAAGTCAAAACTTTTTAAAAAAGTGATCGTAAGTACAGATGATAAAGAGATAGCTTCTATAGCAAAAAAATATGGCGCGGATGTACCTTTTGTAAGACCAGCTGAACTTAGTGATGACTATACGGGTACTGGGGATGTTGTAAATCATGCTATAGAGTATCTTGAATCTAATGGTGAGAGTTACGAGTATATATGTACTATATATGCTACAGCACCTTTCTTACAAGTAAAATACCTAGTTGAAGGGTACGAAAAACTTAAAAACTCTGATGCCGTAAATGCCTTTTCTGTTACCTCTATGCCCTCACCTGTACAGAGGTCATTCAAGCTAAACGATAATGACAGATGTGAAATGTTCAATCCAGAACACTATATGAGTAGAAGTCAAGATCTAGAAGAAGCCTATCATGATGCGGGACAATTTTACTGGATAAACAGACAAAGACAAAAATACTCTTCAAACTCTGTAATGTTCAGCGATATTAGCATACCTATTATATTACCAAGATATTTAGTGCAAGATATAGATACACTAGAGGACTGGAAAAGAGCCGAGTATATGTATGAAGCACTCAAAAGATCCAAAGAGATCTAGTATGAATATTCTTTTTAGAGCTGACTCCTCATCTAGCATAGGTACTGGTCATATAATGCGTGATCTAGTTTTAGCTAAAAAATACCCTAATGATAATGTCATATTTGCAGTAAGAGAACTTGATGGAAACATTAATCATAAAATAGATAAATCTAGTTACAAAAAAGTTATTTTAAAAACCAACGATATAAAAGAGTTAAATAAACTAATTAAAAAGCTAAAAATAGACTTGCTAATAATAGATCACTACGAAATAGACTATAGTTTTGAAAAAAAACTAAAAGAAAAAATTCCAAGCTTAAAAATACTAAGCTTTGATGACACCTATGAAAAACACTATTGTGATATTCTTTTAAACCATAATATATATGCCGATAAAAAAAAATATAAAGACTTAGTACCAAAAAAATGTGAACTCAGATGTGGAGCTAAATACACTCTCTTAAGAGATGAATTTATAAAAGAAAAAAAGAAAAAAAGAAAAAAAACAAGTACTAAAATAAAAACTATTTTTATCGCTATGGGTGGAGCTGATCATAGCAATATAAACATACCAATTTTAAAAGTATTGAAAAAGTTTAAAGGTTTAAAAATAAATCTTGTTACAACAACTGCCAATAAAAACTTAGAAGAGTTAAAGCAATATAGCAAAAACAGATCTTGGATAAACCTACATGTAAACTCAAATAAAATAGCAAAACTTATGAATAAAAGTAATCTAGCTATAGTTACTCCAAGTGTTACTGTAAACGAAGTTTATTTCATGAACATACCATTAATCTCCATAAAAACTGCAGACAACCAAAGAGATATGTATAAGTACCTTAAAAAGAATAAGCATCTTGTTTTGAAAAAATTCAATAAAAACAAACTATTTAAAAAACTACAAAACCTAGGACTCAAGTAGTATGGTGAATATTGAGCTAATTAACTTTACTAAACTACCTTTTGAAATGAAAAAAATGGTCTTAGAATGGCGTAATCATCCAGATATAAAGAGATGGATGTACTCTCAGAGCGAGATAACATTAGAAGAGCATTTAAACTTTATAGAAAACTTGCAAAAAATAGACGACAAACAGTATTTTTTAGTCAAAAACGGAGATGAGTTCATAGGTGTAATAGATTTTACAAATATAAATCAACATACAGCAGATATAGGTATATATTCAAACCCTATGATAAGCGGTGTTGGTAGTTTACTAATAAAAGAGATAATAAGCTACTCTTTTGAATCTTTAAAGCTAAGAACTATATTTGCCGAAGTACTTGTTGAAAATAAAAAAGCTTACAAACTATATGCAAAGGTTGGTTTTAAAGAGTGTAAAAAGAAAGAAGTAAATGGCAAAAAAGTTGTACGAATGGAGCTAGTAAATGAAAATAGGTAATTTTGATATAAATAGAGACGGCACGTATATAATAGCTGAACTCAGTGCTAATCATGGTGGAAAAATAGAGATAGCTAAAGAGACAATAAAAGCTGCTAAAGAGATAGGTGCGAATGCCATTAAACTCCAGACCTATACGGCAGACACCATAACTTTGGATTGTGACAGGGATGATTTTATCATCAAAGGTGGAACACTTTGGGACAATAGAAAACTTTACGACCTATATAAAGAAGCTTTTTTACCTTGGGAATGGCACGAAGAACTATTTGAATATGCAAGAAGTATAAATATAGATATCTTCTCTTCCCCTTTTGATAAAACTGCCATAGACTTTTTAGAACAATTTAATCCATCAGCTTATAAGATCGCTTCATTTGAAATAACGGACTATGAACTTATTCGGTATGCAGCATCAAAGTGCAAACCAATAATAATATCAACAGGTATTGCAACAATAGATGAGATACAAGACGCAGTTGATATATGCAGAAATGAAGGGAATGATGATATAGTGCTTTTAAAGTGTACTAGCGCATATCCCGCACCACTTGAAGATGCAAACTTAGCTACTATACCAAACCTTGCAGAAACTTTTGAAGTAATTAGTGGATTTTCTGACCATACTTTAGGAACTACTGCTCCTGTAGTTGCTGTCACACTAGGAGCAAAAGTTATTGAAAAACATTTTATATTAGACAAATCGACAGGTGGAGCAGATTCCAATTTTTCTTTAGATAAACATGAGTTTGCAGATATGATCAAAGCCGTAAGAGATGCTGAAAAACTGATCGGGAAAGTTGATTACAGTATGACAGAAAAAAAGAAAAATTCTCGCCAATTTTCAAGAAGTCTGTACGTTGCAAAAGATATAAAAAAAGGTGAAACTTTTACAGAGGAAAATATCAGAAGTGTAAGACCCGGATACGCTATGCACCCGAAGTACCTCAAAGATATTTTAGGCACAAAGGCTAAGGAAGATTATAAGTTTGGTGATAGGTTTCTTAATTAGCTAACTCACTAACTACATTGCTAAGTTGTAATACTTTGTTTTTATAATTATTATTCATCTCAAAACTATTCAGATCTTTTTTCCCATCTTTTATATCTTCAAAAAATAGTTTTGCAGTTTTTGAAAAAGACTCTTCGTCATCAAAAACAGAAAAATATAGATCAGAACTTTTTGCTAATTTATAATACGGGGTTACAAATGTAGATAGTTTAAATAGTTCCAAGTCATCTTCAATAATCAAACAGTTCTTTGCTTCTGAGTTTTTTAATATATTTTCCAAGTGAACACCAAGTCCGATACCAAAAAAAATAAACTTATCAATTTTATTTTTTAGTTTCTCTCCCACTTCATAAGCATATTTCTTACTATTGCAACCATATAAATAATTACCCGTCTCAAACTCTTTTACGTCAAAATTGTTGTTATTAAAAACTAAATCATATCTATTTTGATATAGATCCTGCTCTATAGCTGAGTCAAATGAAGCCAATTTAGCGTATAGTTCAGGCTGATCATTTTCAAAATACTTCATATTTTTTTCAAATCTATCTACAACTGCCTCTTCTATATTTTTTATAGGTGACAATGTAGCACTATAAACTCCATTAATCTCTTCAAAATTATACTTTACACTATCACACTCATATGATATTGGCTCAATCTCACTATTATTATGACTATGTTTAACATTTAAAGCATTTGGCAATTCAACATTAGCCAATTCCTTCAACGACATATCCAAACCATGTTTTAAGCTTTTAATAAACCTTCCATCAATCTGATCTGAATCAGATATAGTTTTAAGTTCCGCATCAAATCCAAGATTGTTTAACTCTTTGTAAAACTCTTCTTTATCCTTATATGGTGCAATCGTATCTTTAGTTGAGTGATATGATATATATTTTATCTTAGAGTTTGATTTTTTTGCAATTAACTCATTATGGTTTTTATTAGATAGATCTCTGATCTCATATCTATCTTTTGAAAAATGATAAAAAGAATTTTCATCTTTAGACCACTTCGTTTTTGTGAAACAATGAGCAAGTACATTATCCCCATATGTATTCACGTACTCTGGGTCTAAAAAATTATTCTCTTTACCTATAATAAAGTTTAGAGGTGGTTTTATATATGATGAATTATCAATTACACAGTCTATTAAACTTGGAGTAATTTTAGCTACTAAATTTGCTACATATCCACCGTGACTACTACCCATTAGTATAGTAGGGTAGTTATCTATAAAATCAAAATTTTTTTGTTTGATATCTTTTAATACATTAACATGGTCAAGTGCCTGCATAACTCCAAAGTTTTGATATTCATCGTTTTTTGGTACTAGAGTCATAGGTTGGACTACTTTTATATTTTGAGCAACTTTGCCATTATCTTTTAGAATTTGAATTTTACTGTCCAAATCAAATAATATCTCTTGTATCTTATTGGTTATAGACGAAATACTAAAATGCTTTAATTTTTCGATCAATAATTTCTCATCGGATTCATCCAAAAATAATTTTGCACCATTTTCAGGTCTACTATAAAAACAATGATATATGGTACTAACTGCAATAACTCCAAATTTATGAGCAATATGGTCTCTTAATTTTTGGGCATAATCACTATTAGTATCTGCGCCAAACCCTGGTATTATAAAAACTATCCCGTTTAACTTTCTATCTTTAGGGTACGTATAATCATATACAACTTCATTCTCTCTATTTATAGACAATTCAAAGTCGTAACTTGATTTAACACGAGAACTCTCTCTTACTAACTTTTCACCCATATCATCTCCATTAATAACAATTATTTAGCAAAATTTATACCATAGTGATATAAATTTGATATAATCTACTCAATCATTAAATATAAGGTTTTTTAAATATGCAAGATATAGAGTCCATTGCTATACAAAACTATAAAGACAATATGGCTTTTTTCAAAGAGAAACACCCTGCTTTACACAATAAACTTTTAGCTCTTGATACTATTTTAAATGATGGGTCTTATCCACAAAAATATGACTTAGAGTATAAAGATGGTTACTTTGATATTATTGAATTAAATTCAAAAACATATCTTTATAATCAAGATTCAGATAAACTATCGCAAGAATTAGTAGATAAGATAACTTATAAAAAAAACGAGCACACTTTTAAGAGTTTTCGCAAAACAAACTTTGATGCAAATACTAAGGACTATCTTAAGACTAAAAGTGCATACACATCATTCTCTACAATTGCCGAAATTATGGATTATTACTATAAAAATACTGATGATTCAATGAGTATGGAAAAAATAGATAAATTTATCTTTCTCGGAACTGGTCTTGGAGTGCATATAGCTAAAGCTATAAAGAAATTTAATCTTCAAGTTATACTAATAGTTGAAGACGACATAGAGCTATTTAGACTCTCATTGTTTACAACAAACTATAAAAAAGCCCTTGAAAAATGTATAGCACATTTTTCAGTAGCACAAAACTCAACAGAATTTAGTAATACTTTCAACAGTTTTTTCACTCAAGCATTTTTTAAAAATCAATATATCAAGTTCAACATTTTTTCTTCATCTTATGAAGAAAAAATTCAAGAAATAAGAAGTTTACTAATAACAAGGCCAGAAGCTACATATACACATGATAGATTGCTACTAAAAAATAAAATGGTGATCGATAAAATCATAAAAAACTACAAATTTCTTAACGTACTAAAACACTCAGAAGAGAAGTTTTTTAAAGATAAACCGTGGCTGGTTGTAGGTGCTGGTCCTTCACTTCATCATAATGCTCAGTGGCTAATAGAAAATCAAGATAAATTTATTATCATAACTGTATTTAGTGCATTAAATACACTTAAAAAACTAGGTGTTAAACCTGATATAATCACACATATTGACGAAGACCCAAATAATTATACAACTAAAATGTTACTTGATACGATAGGTGACTTAAGCTTCCTCGATGAGAGCATAGTGTTTTTAAGTGCATCTGTAATGAACCTGTTGTTTGATCAATTTGATAAAGAGAGAGTCTACCTACATGAAGATAGAACAAAATACAAAATGGTTAGTAGCACTCTACAAATAGGAAGTGTCGGCGAAACAGTATACTCTATGGCTCTTATATTTAACGCATCAAACATATATATGTTAGGTCTAGATCTGGCATTAAGTGACGAGGGGCATACACACTCACCTGATCATATACTTCCACAAAATATTCAGGATAAAAAAGATATTAGTTTTGATGATGATAAAGTTGAAGACTTTTCACTAAGAGATAGTACTATCAATATAAAAGGTAATTTTAGAAATATAGTTAAAACGACACCTTTATTCGCATTTTCTATACCTATACTTAATGGAAAAACTAAAACTCTTAAAACTAAAGAACAAACTGTATATAACCTCTCTGATGGTGCATACTTTGAGAATACAATACCATTAAAAGTTGAAGATGTGAAAACACAAAATAATATTGATAAAAAAAACATCTTCAAAGAGTTAAAAGAATTATTTGACAAGTATTCAACAACTGAGCTTGAAGGGAAAGAACTTGATGCACTTAAGTGTAGAAAAGCTCAAATAGATGATTATTATGTAATTTTAGAAACATTTAAAAACTCTCCACAATCAAATTCAGAAATATTTATGGCTTCATATATTAGGTTTGCGACTGACTTGCTTAGTCACAAATGTAAATTCGAGCTACACGATATTTTAACAATATATTTTCTAAAAATAGCCTCATATATAGATGACTTTTTATATACTAAAGAGATAACAAATAAGAAAAAACATATAAAGAAATTTAAAAGTTTTCTAGTTACTCAAGTTGAGAAAATATTAAAAACTTTTGAAGAAGATCTATTACTAATTTATAATAAGATTGAAGAGTAGTCCTCTTCAATCAAAGCTATATATTAAACTACTGAAGTAGCTTTAGCACGTTTTGTTGAACAGCATTAGCTTGACTCATAGCGTATGAGCCAGACTGAGCTAAAATGTTCAGTTTTGCAAAGTTCGCAGACTCTGCCGCAAAGTCAACATCACGGATTTGAGATTCCGCAGCTTTAACATTTACCTGAGTAACAGAGATATTACGTATAGTAGACTCTAATTGATTCTGTACAGAACCG
>Ga0193955_1000241_pt1 | contig 34196 bp, 30 predicted proteins | sample BB_6_MG_FD_140343 | JGI IMG/M metagenome (GOLD analysis project Ga0193955, IMG submission 140343) | Microbial mat bacterial communities from the Broadkill River, Lewes, Delaware, United States - BB_6_MG | ecosystem: Environmental > Aquatic > Freshwater > River > Microbial mats | place: USA... | reverse complement strand
GAAAGATATGGGTAAAGTTATGAATCCAGCAAAAGAAAAAATTGCAGGTGGTGCAGATGGAAAAAGAATAAATCAAGTAGTAAAAAAACTTTTATCATAAATAGGAAAATAACTATGAATAGTATTTCTAATATTTCAAAAAAAACTATAGAAAATATTTTAAAAAACAAAAAAGAACTTACTCCTGAACAATACAGTAAAGAGTTTTGTAAAATAGCCAAAAAAGTTAATCTATCAACTAAAGAGTGTCAATATTTCCAAAAAACATTATCAAAAATGGGGAAAGATGAACTTCTTGAGAATAAACATGAATCTCTCTACGACTTAATAGATATACTTATTCAAAGAGTTCCTAAAAAAAACTTAATGAATATGTCAGAACTTTTACAAGACTCTATGAAACCATCTATCTCTTTATCAATCGGTGATGACTTAAAATCATTTTGTATACAAATAGGTGATTCTCCCTCTTTAATATTTGAAGAATCGATACAAAAAGAGATGCAAAGATATATTCAAAATAGATTTAACGTAGATCAAAATATACTCAGTAAAAAAACTGCTGATATTGCAAGACTTGTAAGCCTTATGAACAGATATTTAAGTGATGCTATTGATAGTAACAATGATGGTTCTAGTAATGTCAAAAATATAAAAACTGAAATAGAAGCAATATGTCCTGTCAAATCAACAAGAGAAGATTTAGGAAAACTTCAGTCAAAACTTGTCGAAGCTGTTGTTACCATAGAAAATGAGATGTCAACAGTAAATAAAAACTTAGAATCTGGACAAAATGAAGTACTTATATTAGAACAAAAAATTCAATCATTAGAAAAAGAGCTTAAAGAAACACAACAAAATAGTATGATTGATCATTTAACAAATATTCTTAACAGAAAAAGTTTTGAACAAGAACTCAATAAAGCTGAAAGTAGATTTAAAAGGGAAAAAGTAGATTATGCTATTGTATTTTTTGATATAGATCATTTTAAAAATGTAAATGATGTATATGGACATGAAGCTGGAGATATTATCCTTAAAACATTTGCTTCTTTACTTCTGAAACTTACACGGGATACTGATACAATCAGTCGTTATGGTGGGGAAGAGTTTGTAGCTATTTTACACTATAATAATAATGAAGAATTATACAAATATATCGAGCGTATAAAAAGTGTCGTAACAAATAATAAGTTTATCTATAAAGAGAATAAAATAGAGATTAAATTTAGTGCTGGAGTTGAAATACGTTCTAATTCCAAAATGTCAAATGACACAGTAACAAAAGCTGATAAACTACTTTATAAAGCAAAAAAAACAGGAAGAAATAAAATAATATTTTGGAATAAAAAAGAGATTTAAAATCTCTTTTTATATTTTAATCTTCTAAGTCTAAATCATCCTTATTAAAAAATGTATTTGTATGAAAGTTTTTAAATGCAGCTTTCATCGAAACAAACACTTTAGGGTTTTCCTCTTCTAGTTTAGCTAAAAGTTTTTTGGTACTCGCTCTTGCATGAGGCATTTTCATATACTCACGATCTTTTTCTGTCAATCGCATCCCTGGGCAACCTTCATCTCCAATAACATCAATCTCATTATTTTGTGCAAATGCTCTTAATTGTCTTTCTCGACACATAATTAATGGTCGTATTACCATAAGTCCATTTTCTGCTTTATAAATAGGAGGCATGGCTCGCATCGCGCCATTGTAGAAAAAATTCATAAAAAAACTTTCCATGGAATCATCTAAATGATGCCCTAAAGCTAACTTATTAAATCCATTATCTAAAGCATACGTATAAAGATATCCTCTTCTCATTCGAGAGATTAAACTACATAATGAACTGTTCTTTCGTACCTTCTCTACGGAAATATCAAATATTTTAGTATTCACTATTTCATGATCAATGTCGTGTTCTTTACAATGGTCTGCAAGAAAATCAACATTCTCTCCATCCATACCATAAGTAATGGTCACAGCTTTAAATTCAAATTTAAATGGTGCTTTTTGCTGCATTCTTTTTAATGAATGAATTAATGTTAAAGAATCTTTTCCACCACTAAAACCAATTAATACCTTATCACCCTCTTTAATCAGATCATAATTTGCATTTGTTTGACCTATTAACTTTGTAATTTTTTTACTTATCTCTACCACGCTATTCTCTCTTTTGATTTTTTGCTATCTACTTTTAACAGATATACTTTCTTCTATATTTACTTCTAAACTTTTTCGTGCTCTATACATTAAATGATCTCGTGTATCGTTATCATAATAATGTGCTAAACCACAATGGAATCTTACAATTATTTTCGTATCTATTTTTTTTGAATGTAATAACCTATCAACTAAATCAGTAATATTTACATCTGCAGAATTCGGAAGAATAAGATAAAAAAACCCACTATTCTCATAATATATAACATCAGTTGTTCTAATAGTACTTCTAAAATGTTTTTTAAATGCTTTTACAACAAGATCACGTTTTGCCTCTGTTTTCAGCTGTTCACTCAGTGATTTAAAATCATCAATTGCAACAATAGCTAATGAAAATTTTCTATCATATCTTTTAGCCAATGCCATCTCTCTATCTAAAACTTGTTCAAAACTAAAAGCATCTTCTTGAATTTTTTCACTTTGTGTATTGAGTATTTTATTTTCTCTCTCAAACAAAGTGACTTTTCTCTCTAACATAAAATTTTCATGTTTTATTTTTTCAATCTCTTCTTTAATTTGTGAAAGCTCTGATGTCTCCTGCCCTTTTAATTCATTTTCTTTTTGTGCGTATGTTGTCGCTTGTGTGATAATATGAGATTTTAATTTTTTTAATTGTTGTTTCTCTTTATTTTTTAAATCAGAAACATCTACAATTGTAAGTATTCCATACTCTTTATTTTGGTAATTTAAAACTTGACCACTAATAAAAGCTGGAAATAGTTTAGAACTTGCTTTTTTTAACATCACATCGTGATAACTATAATCTTCATTTTTAATTGTACTTAAAATTATCTCTCTTTCATCTAAAGGGATTATCTCTTCTAAGTTTTTTAAAACTGCTTCATCTTCTTCTAATTCAAATTTTAACAATGCAGCCTTATTCATTAGTACGATTTTATTATTTTCGTCTGAAATAACTATTGATTCTGTTACATAATTATAAATTTTTTGTAACTCACCTAATTCAATATTTATATTTTTCATAATTTAGGCCTTTCCTTTTGCATTTTGTATTGTATTGACATAATCATAGTGTATTGCTATTTTTTTCTCTTTAGGTAAATTATTTGATAATTGATTGATAATAGTATTAAAATTGTCAAATAAATAGTTTGCCATACTTCCAGGAATAGAATTGATTTCATTTAAGTATACTTCACCATCTACAACAAAAAAATCACATCGTATTATTGAACCTTCAAAGGTAATATTATATATTTTTTCAAAATTTGACTGTAATTTTTTTATCAATTCATCAGGAATATCTGCATTTGAAACAGTTTCACTTCTATTAAAATCTAGATATTTTTTTTCAAAATCTAAAAATTCCTCTTTTTGCGGCTCTTCAACAATCGAAAAAACAAATTCTCCATCTATTTTTGTTCCAGCTAAATTATACTCTTTAACACCATTTATAAATGGCTCAACAATAATTTCATCATCAAATTCAAAAGCAACATCTAAAGCATAATCCAACTCTTCTTTAGATTTTACAATAGATACACCAATACTACTTCCTAAACGTACAGGTTTAATAATAACAGGGAAATTGTCTATATGTATCTCATCATTTTTTGTAAAATATTGATAACTTAGCGTTTTTACATCTACAGAACTACTATATGACTTTGTCAAAAACTTATTACAACTCACCACACAAGCCTCTACACGCGGTCCAATAAATGGAATATTAAAAAACTTGAACATTCCAGCTAATATTCCATCTTCTCCATCTCCTCCATGTGTTAAATTCAAAACAATATCAAAATCTAAATTTGTAGTTTTGAAAAGTCCTTTTTTTGTAAATGTATTATTTGTTAATTGTAACTTATCACATTTTTTATATTCACCACTAGAAAATAAACTTGATTTGATAGTCTGAGATGGGATGTGATAAAACTCTCTATTTTTATCTACAAAAATATATACTAATTCATTTTTTAAAACTTTTTTCATAGTAATTGAGCTTACTATACTTATCTCATGCTCAAAACTTTGTGCGCCAAATACTATTGCTATTTTTTTACTCATAATTCCCACTTATCTTTGTAATTTTTTTAATGCTTCTTTAACGATTCCAGAAGTATCACTTTTTGTACAGGTTGCCAGTGCTTTGTTTATTTGATCCTTTTTAAAACCTAAAGACTCCAATGCCATTACAGCGGATGCTGCATTTTCTCCAAAGTTATTTTCTGTATTTTCTTCACCTGAAATAACAAAACCACTTAATTCAACCAAAATTCTACTAGCTCCCTTAGGACCAATTCCTGGAACTCTTTTTAATGTAGACACATCAGAAGTTTCGACTATTTGTGCAAAACTACTTGGTGTAAAAGTACTACATATTGCAAGTGCAACTTTTGGACCAATACCATTAATTTTAATAACCGTATCAAATAATTTTTTTTCATTCGTATCTAAAAAACCATATAAATTATTACTATCTTCTTTGATTATTTGCGTTGTATGTAATCGAACATTTTCTTCTATTATTGCAGAACTACAATTTATAGATACAAAAACTTCGTATGTTAAACCATACACATTTATATGCACTAATGTTGGTTCTTTTTTGACAATTTTACCTTCTATTGAAACTACCATATTCTCTTTTCTTTTTTTAATTATTTATATATTTTTAAGCTCAATTATACCATATTATTACTTTATTATATTTAATTATAAATTCTCAAAAATTTAGATAAAATAATCTATTTATTAATTGATTTATAGTAGAATTTTTAACTACATATAATTTATAATATGCAATTAAGGAATAAAATATGACAAGTAAAGAACTAAACATCATTGATCAGCTATGTGAAGTGATAGAAGAATCAGAAAAAATGTCTATTGAAGTTATGGATCATCTCGATATAGTATTAGAAAAACTCAATAACCTTGCCGATAGTAAAGATTTAGTTAATGACATAGATGGCATTAAAAATAATATTTTTATGACTCTAGAATCTATGCAAGCTCAAGATGCACACAGACAAAAGATAGAGAGAGTAGTAAATAACTTAGATCCAGAAAATGGTAAATTTGCAAGTAGTGCAAAACATATCTCAGGAGATAATGATTCTGAATTAGTTGATGATGATGAGTTAGCAGCTCTTATAGCTGCTGCTAATGCCTAAAAAAAGAACTGTATAATTAAAATTTTGATTTACATATAGTTATAAAATATGTAAATCAATAATATTTTTATCTTAGATACAATCTTTACATTTACCATTAACTATTACATTATTTACAACATATCCATCTAATTTTATATCTAAATCACTAAGACATTCTATTTTATTACAACTTACACAAACAAAATGAGCATGTGGCACAAGATAAAGTTCAAAATACCTTTTTTTATCATTTGATTCAAAAGAGTTTAGTATCCCCTGCTCTTCAAATTTTGCAATATTTCTATAAAAAGTTGCTTTATCCATAGATATATCAGCTTTAATATCTTCATAACTTAAAGGTTTTTTAGCCTTTTGTAATATTTCAAGTAAAGCAATTCTAGCTGTTGTTAATTTTATTTTTTTATTTTTTATTATATCTTCAATATTCATAATAAAAGTATAGCATAATTTACTTTATGCAACTAAGTTGCATTTAAGAGCAACTTATATACAATTGCAAAAATCTACTATGAAGATTACATCTTAAAAGGAAATAAATGAAAAAAGTATTATTATCGATTATAATGGGATTAACTTCTTTTGCTTATGCAAACGTTAATGCAGTAGTAAGCATATTGCCACAACAAACATTTTTAAAAAAAATTGGCGGAGATAAGGTAAATATTGCATTAATGGTGAAACCAGGTAGTTCACCACACTCTTATGAGCCAAAACCATCACAAATGAAAAGTATCAGTCAAGCGGATATATATTTTACAATTGGTGTAGAATTTGAACACAATTGGTTAGATAAATTTACACATCAAAATAAAAATATGATTATTTCAAATATGGGTGAAAACATAGTAAAATTTGATATGGAAGAACACTCACATCATGATCACGAAGAAGAACTTCATGATAAACATGAAGAAAAAGGCCATGATGACCATGCAAAAGAAAACCATGAAAAACATCACGATGATGATCATGATGAAGATAGTAAAGACCCACATATTTGGACTACTCCAGCAAATGTAAAAACTATTGCGTACAATATTTTTAACGAACTATCTTTAATAGATAAAACAAATAAAGATTACTATAGAAAAAATCTTGAAACATTTATAAAAGAGATAGATCAAACAGACAAAAAAATTAAAGAACTTTTAAAAGAGACTGCTAAGAATAGTAAATTTATGGTGTTTCATCCAGCGTGGGGGTATTTTGCACACGAATATGGGTTAACACAATTAGCAATAGAATCAGGTGGGAAAAATCCAAAACCAAAACAAATAGCATTTTTAATTGAAGAAGCAAAAGAAGAGAAAGTAAAAGCAGTATTCACAGCACCAGAATTTTCTACAAGCACTGCAAATCAAATAGCACAAGAAGTTGGTGTGCCTGTTATAAAAGTAAGTCCACTAAACCCTAAATGGAGTCAGAACTTAATCGGTCTAGCAAAAGCTATTTCTGGAAAATAACAGACACTAAATATATGCAACCTAGTTGCATATATTTATACTCATTAAATAAACTTTTCGATAAAATAAAAAAAATCAAATAAAAGAAGTCTAATGTCAATCATTGAGATCAAAAACCTTTCATTTTCTTACGATACACAAGTTGTACTTGAAAATATTAATTTAAAAGTAGAAGAAAATGATTTTCTAGCAATCATCGGACCTAACGGTGGTGGAAAATCTACACTCCTTAAAACTATCCTTGGAACCCATAGTATAAAGCAAGGTGAGATAAAAATAATGGGAGAAAATCCTTCTAAAAACTTATCAAAACTTGGCTATGTTCCACAAAATACAAATATCAATACAAACTTTCCAATTAAAGTTATAGAAGTTGTTATGATGGGGCATATTCCTAATGAAAATGAAAAAAATAAAAGTAAAAACTTTCTACATAAATATTTTAAGATAGGTTATAATGAATTTGAAAAATCGTGTGCATTATCTGCTTTAAAAAAAGTAGGTATGGAAGAATTTGCAAATTATAAAATAGGTAAACTTTCAGGAGGTCAGCGACAAAGAGTTATGATAGCACGAGCTTTATGTAGTCATCCTTCTATTTTACTCTTAGATGAACCAACAGCAAGTATTGATGTTAGCTGGCAAAAACAAATTTACGATTTGTTAAAAGAATTAAATAAAACTATCACTGTAATCGTTGTTAGTCATGATATCTCTGTCATATTAAGTTATGCTACAAAAGTAGCACACATAAATAAAATCATCACTTATCATGATATATCAAATGAAAAGAATATAATACCATCAAATCAAGATGATCATTTTTGTGAAGTTGAGATGCTACAAATGTTTGGAGAGAGTACACAAAAAGGTACATGCTCTAGTGATGAAGAGGTTTGTTCATGTTAGATATATTAAATTATGAATTTATCCAAAATGCTATACTAGCAGGTTTACTAGTAAGTTTTGCGTCTGGGATAATAGGATCACTTATTGTTGTAAATCGTATGGTATTTTTAGCAGGTGGGATTGCACATACTTCTTATGGTGGTATTGGATTAGCAGTATATTTTGGACTTCCAATTTTTTTAGGAGCATCTTTATTTGCAGTAGTTGCTGCTTTACTGATGGCAATGATTACTTTAAATCAAAGAGATAAAATAGATACATTTATTGGTCTTATTTGGGCAGTTGGTATGGCAATAGGTATTATTTTTGTTGATTTGACTCCCGGTTATAATGTAGATTTAATGAGTTATTTGTTTGGTTCTATTTTAGCTGTAAGTGGTGAAGATATCACCTATATGAGTATACTTTTAGGAGCTATTATCTTTATTGTAACGGTGTTTTATAGAGAAATATTAGCTGTATCTTACGATAGCCAGTATGCAAATTTACGAGGTATAAATGTAAAGTTTTTTTATACACTTATTCTTATTTTATCTGCTTTGACCATAGTAATTGCGATCAAAGTTGTAGGGTTGATTTTAGTAATAGCACTATTAACTATTCCTATTTATATTGCAGAAAAAATATCAAACTCATTAGGTGCAATGATGATTATTGCAGGAGTTCTTTCCTCTTTATTTACACTTACAGGGCTTTGGTTTTCATACGAATATGATCTAACAAGTGGAGCAAGTATTATTCTAGTAAGTGCTATTTCACTTATTGTATTTCTAAGTGGCTCAAAAATTATTAAATAATGAAATTTATACTATTATTTATTTTTATTTTTTCATATAATGTACAAGCGTGTAGTTTGTGTGCTACAGATATTCCTCAAGTATTTGTAGATGTTGAAATCTCATCAAAAAAAGAGAAAACACTTTTTAGTATCAAATGGAAATTCCAAAAAGAATTTGTAAACTCATTAACCCAATATGATATCAATGAAAATGGTATATTTGATAAAAATGAGCAAGTTATGATAGAAGAAAGTTTAGTAGATTATCTTAAAAAATTTCATTATTTAACGGATATTTATTATAAAAATATCAATAAACATACAAAAAATAAATATATAACTACCATAAATCCTACATTTTCAAACTTTACTATAATCAATCAAGAGATTATATATCAGTATAAATTTGAATTACCATTTACTTTAGAAAATAGACATAAATTGTATATAGGTTTTAGTGATGAAGGAGATAATTTTAATTTTCATTTAGAAAATATAGTTTTAAAAAATTATCCTCTCAGCTTCAAAAAAGAAAAATCTTTATTTCACAGTATTTTTATCCTTAATGATTCTACAACTACTACACAATCAAAAAAAGAAGTACAAAAGAGTACAAAAGAAAAAATTCTTCCTAAAAATACAAACAGCACATATTTAGAATATTTGATAAAAGAGTTTAATGAACTCAAAAAAACCTTACAAACACTCCTTAAAGATATAAAAGAGACCAATAATATATTTTCTTTCTTATGGCTTTTACTCTTCTCATTTTTATATGGAGTATTACATGCCATAGGACCAGGACATGGGAAAAGCTTAGTAAGCAGTTATTTTTTAAATCAAGATAAATCATACATTAAAGCATTTAATATTTCTTTACTAATTGGTGTTGTCCATACGTTTAGTGCATTTTTATTAACCTTAGTGATTTATCAATCAATTAGTTTTGTTTTTAATTCAACACTCAATAATGTAGAACAAATAAGTTCCAAAATAAGTGCAATTATCATTATTTTGATTGCTCTATATTTATTGTACAAAAAATTCAAATCAAATAATAAAATAGTAACTTTTTCAATTATAAAGGATAAACCATCATTAATGACACCAAATGTAACACATACAAAAACATTGTCTTGTGGTTGCAACTCGTGTAAAACAACGAGTACTGATTTAGGTGTTATTTTAGCAGCTGGTATTATTCCATGTCCTGGAACAGTGACAATATTTTTATTTACGATGGGATTAGGTATTTATTTTGTTGGTTTTATGAGTGCTGTTTTTATGAGTTTGGGTATGAGTCTTATTATTTTTATAACAGCTATAATTAGTGTAAAAATACGAAAATCCACAAATAAATATGTACTTTTACAAAAAACTCTAGAGTATGGAAGTTTACTCTTTATTTTATTTTTAGGATTATTTTTACTTATACTTTCATAACACAATTAATTCTACCATTTAAGTGATTATATAGTATTTTATTTGTAAATAAAGGTTGAATTATGAATTTACAAAAAAACTTATTTGGTGGTGTTACTGCTGCTATAATTGCATTGCCACTTGGATTAGCTTTTGGAGTTGCAAGTGGAATGGGTCCAACAGCAGGTATCTATGGCGCGATTATTTTAGGGTTTTTTGCTTCATTATTTGGGGGAACTGATACACAGATATCTGGACCTACTGGACCTATGACGGTAGTAATGGCTGCTGCTGTTATGACGTTAAACAACGATATTTCACTTATTATGAGTACTGTTTTACTTGCAGGTTTATTTCAAATTGCATTTGGTATTTTTAAAATAGGAAAATTTGTACAATATATCCCTTATCCTGTTATATCTGGTTTTATGAGTGGGATTGGTATTATTATCATCATTTTACAAATTAATCCCTATTTAGGTCTTTCTTCAGAGGCTTCAGTTGCTCATATTTTACTAACACTCCCCTCAAACCTTGTAAATATCAACTTTGATGCATTTTTAATTGCAACTTTTACTCTTTTTATTATGTTTTTTTCACCACAAAAAATAACAAAATTTATCCCTGCACCACTTATAGCTTTATCCGTAATTACACCTTTAAGTATTTATCTTGATTGTAATGTCGATACAATAGGAACAATTCCAACAACGCTTCCCCATATAGTAATTCCAACTTTTGATATAACTAAGTATACTACAATTATAACATTAGCATTTACACTTGCAATTTTAGGAACCATTGATACACTACTTACTTCAATTGTTGCAGATTCTATTACAGGAACAAAACATAAACCAAATAAAGAACTTATAGGTCAAGGGATAGGAAATGCACTTTGTTCTTTAGTTGGTGCTATTCCAGGGGCTGGGGCAACTATGCGTACCGTAATAAATGTTAAAAGTGGCGCTACTCATAAAATTTCTGGAATGATACATTCTATTGTCTTATTAATTATTGTTTTATTTTTAGCACCATTTGCTGCAAAAATTCCTATGCCACTTTTAGCAGGAATACTTATCAAAGTTGGTATGGATATTTTAGATTATAGATTTTTAAAAATTTGGAAATCAAGTCCTAAAAATGATTTAAGTGTAATGCTAATCGTTTTTTTAATGACGGTCTTTGTTGATTTAATTACAGCTGTTGGTGTGGGGGTAGTTTTAGCATCCTTACTTATTGTGTATAGAATTACACAAGAAACAAAAATAACTCTAGAAGATAAACACCATGAAAATCAAAAACTAGATGAAACGTTAATGAAAAAACATATTAGAGTTATCAAAATAGACGGAGCATTTTTCTTTGGTTCGAGTACCGCTTTTGAAAATCAAGCAAATCTCCTACTTGATACTAAAACTGTTATTATTGATATTAGCGAAGTCCCTTTTATTGATATAACTGCTATGTTTACATTAATGGATTTAATTTCTAGATTTCAGTCTGATAATATAAATACAATCATAATTGCAAAAGAAAAAGAGAAACAACAACTCATAAAAGTCGATAAAAATGAACTTTTAAATGATGTAGTTTTTCATCAAAATATAAATGTTGCCATAAAAAATATCTGACAAGATACTGTGTTTTAACTTTCATTTTGGGTAGATTAGATAAAATCTAGTTTTTAAAGGAAAGTCTATAATGAATAAAAGAATTTTAAATATCATACTTTTAACATCACTTGCGTACATTTTTGTAGGTTGTGCTGCTAAAGAGAAAGAAGAGTATAATAAACCTGCCGTTTATTGGTATAATAAAATGATAAATCAAATATCAAATTATCAATTAGATAATGCAGACAACACATTTACCTCCCTTGAATCAGAACACCGTAATTCACCACTTCTCCCTAGTGCAATGATGATTATTGCTGTAACACACATGCAAGACGAAGAATATGCTATGGCAAATTATTATTTTGATGAATATTTAAAAAAATATAGTTTAAAGAAAAATGCTGACTATATACGATATCTAAAAATAAAATCTAACTTTTTAGCTTTTAAAAGTCAATTTAGAGAACAAGAATTATTGAAAAAAACTATTATAGCAAGTGATAATTTTGTTGAAGAGTATCCAAATTCACAATATATATATCTTGTCAAAAACATAAAATCAAGATTGTTAATGAGCAAATCTATTTTTGATAAAGAGATTGCTGAACTCTATGAAAGAATAGATAAACCAAAAGCAAAAACATATTATGAACAAAAAGCTGCCAAAAGCTGGGAAGATATTCATAATATAGAAAAAGTAGATGTACCTTGGTACAGAGCTATTTTTGAATAATATAAACTATAATAGAAAAGAGAGATAATGAAGTTAGCAGATTACGATAGTTTTCCAGATAGATTACCTATTCTAGTGGAAGAAAATATATTTTTATATCCATTTATGATTGCACCTATTTTTATAAGTGATGAACAAAATATAAATGCAGTAGAATATGCAATAACAAACAATAAACTTATCACAGTAGTTGTTAGTAAAACTACAAAAGATAAAAAAACAAATGAATTTTATAATGTAGCGGTTGTTGGAAATATCATGAGAAAAATCACCCTTCCTGATGGAAGAGTAAAAGTATTATTTCAAGGACTAGAAAAAGTAGAAATCAAAGAGATTGTAAATGGTTCTCCATTAATGGGAATAGTAGATATTTTACAAAATGAGAAACATGATGAAAGTAAAACTCCTGCTATTTTAGAAATCCTAAAATCAAACATCAATAAATTATCAAAACTCAATACAAAATTTCCAATTGACCTTATAAAAACAATTGAAGAGAGTACTGAACCAGCCCGAATAGCAGATTTAGTATCATCAGTTATTCAAATCTCAAATGAAGATGCTTATGAATTGTTTAGAGAAAAAAATATCAATTCAAGACTTTTAGGGATAATAGATCATATTAAAAAAGAGATAGAAAATTTTAAATTAAAAAATGAAATTAATAAAAAAGTCAATACAAAACTTGATAAACATCAAAAAGACTACTATTTAAAAGAACAGTTACGAACTATCCAAAAAGAGTTAGGAACGGATGATAAGAAAGAAAAAGAGATTGAAGCTTTTAGAAAAAAACTCAAAAAAATGAAATCTTGTATTCCTAAACTAGGATTGAAGGAGGTAAAAAAACAAATTGAGAAATTACATCGTTTACATCCAGATAGTGGAGACTTCTCTACTATTCAAACATATATAGAACAAGTTCTAGAAGTACCTTTTGACAAAAAAGCTCTTGATAAAATAGAGATAAACGAAGTAGAAAACCAACTTAATTTAGATCATTATGCTTTAGATGAAGCAAAAGATAGAATTATTGAATACTTCGCAGTAAAACAATTGTTAGAAGAACGAAAAATAAATACTCCTAAAACAAATAGCACTGTATTATGTTTTGTAGGACCTCCTGGGGTTGGTAAAACATCATTAGCCAACTCAATAGCATCAGCACTCAATCGACCGCTTGTAAGAATTGCCTTAGGTGGAATGGAAGATGTTAATGAACTAAGAGGTCACAGACGTACTTATGTAGGAGCAATGCCTGGAAGAATTGTTGCAGGTCTTACAACAGCTAAAAAGATGAATCCTGTGATTGTTTTAGATGAGATAGATAAAATTGGATCAAATCATAGAGGAGATCCAAGTGCTGTTATGCTTGAGATTTTAGATCCTGAACAAAATAATGCTTTTAGAGATCTTTACTTAAATTTTGATATTGATTTAAGTGAGTGTATTTTTATCGCTACTGCAAATAACGCTAATAAAATACCTGCTCCACTAAGAGATAGAATGGAATTTATTCAAATGAGTAGTTATACGCCAAATGAAAAATACCATATTGCTCAAAATTATTTAATTCCGCAAGAATTAAAAAAACATGGATTAAAAAAATCTGAAGTTAATTTAAGTAAACCAACTATTGAGCTTATCATAGAAAAATTTACACGTGAAGCTGGTGTGCGAAACTTACGACGAGTATTTGGAAAGTTATATAGAAAAGCTGTTAAACAATTTATGTATGATAAAGATTTAAAGAAAGTAACAATTAATACTAAAAATATAGAAGAATATTTAGATAATCCAGTTTTTGAAATTGAGCATGCTGAAAGAGTAAACAGTGTAGGTATTGTTAATGGTTTAGCATGGACAAGTGTAGGTGGTGATGTATTAAAAATAGAAGCTGCTAAATTTTCAGGGAAAGGTCTTTTATCACTTACGGGTAATATGGGTGATGTTATGAAAGAGAGTGCACGAATTGCACACAGCGTAGTAAAAGGGCTAATAGATAAGAAAAAACTCAAAAATACTACATTTAAAACTCATGATATACACATGCATATTCCAGAAGGTGCTACTCCAAAAGATGGACCAAGTGCAGGGATAGCAATGGCATTGGTAATTGCATCTATTTTATCAAATAGAAAAGTTCCTTCAGATTTAGCTATGACAGGTGAAGTAACGCTCACAGGGAAAGTACTTCCTATTGGTGGTCTAAAAGAAAAATTAATTGCTGCACATAAAGCAAAAATGAAAAGAGTTCTTATCCCATTAAAAAACTTTCAAAGAGATTTAAAAGAGATACCAGAAGAGGTAAAAGAAGATATTGAAATTCTTCCAGTGACTAAAATAGAAGAGGTTCTAGAGTACGGATTACTTTAGTAAATAGTATGGATGAAAGAATTGAGTATATAAAAGATTTACAAAAAAAAACATATAAACATGAGCCTAGACAAAGTAGTGTTTTAGGTAATTTTTATGCTATTGTTACAATAGTTGCTGTTTGTATCTCAATGCTCTATTATGTGAACTATATACAACCAGCTCAAAAAGCAAAAAAACAAAGAGAACTCCTGATTCAAAAACAACAAAACTTAATAAACGAAAGAGCAAAAAGAATTGCTCTTTCTCATAAACTTAATGCAAAAGATTACAATGCCACAAAATAAAATACTCACACTTACAAATATTATTATTCTTATAAATATCATTATGTTTGGGATACAAAATAGTATACAAAATGGAGATTTATATTTAGGTCTTAATATCTACTTTTTTGAAGCAGAACTCTATTATCAACTTTTATCAACAATGTTTGTCCATGGTGGATTAGCACATATACTTATGAATATGTTTGTATTGTTCCAATTTGGTAACATGATTGAAAAAGCTATTGGTATTCCTAAGTATGTATTGCTTTATTTTATTGGTGGTATTTTAACTTCAATAGGAAGCTTAGCATATATGTACTACACAGGAAACTGGGCAAATTTAGTGGGTGCGAGTGGTGCTATCTCTGTTTTATTAGGTTGGTTCGCATTAAAAGACACCTATCAAAGAAATGGTATCATTGTTTGGATACTTTTAATATCTTTTGCACCCCTACTTTTAGGACTTCCTGTTGCTTGGTATGCTCACCTTATTGGTTTTGCTTTAGGTTGGTTACTTGGATATATTTTGTAAAACGCCTAGTCGTAAAAGATCTTTTGCTGAATAATAAATCAATTCAAAATCGCCACTATTTACCCACCATTCATCACTAAGTTTTTCTACCCAATTTTCTTTTTCTATATCTGATGTACAAATTGTGCACTCTTTTGTTAAACAATCAATTCCGTTAGTTGTAATCACCCAGTCACCAAATCTTTTTAAAATTGTATCTAATTCTAATTTTGTAGCAAGTTCAACAATAGTGTTGTCACTGTTATCTACTTTAATCGTTCCAGCATACGCTTCAGGAAAGTAATATGAAGCTTTTGTATGATTGATCATGTAATAAATCTCCCTTAATTATAAAATTTATATATTGTATCTAAGAATTCTCACATATACTCTCATAAAATTACTTTTTTTATAATTTTAATTATTTATTTATGATTTTTTCACTATTATTCAAGAAATAATTTTAGGTTAAGAAAGGTCTTTGTGCAAAATCAATTAAATTGTCAAATTTTTCAAGATATGATAAATAATGAAAGTATATCTATTTTAATAGTAGAAGATTCAACTGCAATGAACAAAATTCTTCAAAAAAAGTTCTCTGATGATGGTTTTGTGTGTCATTCTGCTACTACATTAAAAGAAGCACGAAGTATCTTAGTGAAAGAAAAAATTGATTATATAATGCTTGATATTCATCTTCCCGATGGAAATGGTTATGAAATTATTAAAGAGCAAGAGTTAAAAGATACTAAAATATTTGTTTTAACTACAGAAAATGATAGCCAATTTCGAGAAAGTACTTTTCAAAAAGGTGTAGTTGATTTTGTACTCAAAGACAAAGGATTTTTTAAAAAAATAAATGAATTAGAAAAAGTTATTATTTCTTTAGAAAAAAATAAATTTAAAAATATTTTAGTCATTGATGATTCTTATGTAATACAAATGCAATTAAAAGAGCTATTTGAAAATCGTAATTATAATGTCATTACAGTTGCAACAGAAAAAGAAGCATTAGATGTTTTATCCTTATCTAACATTCATTTAATTCTTCTTGACTTAGAACTACAAGAAAGTTCTGGAATAGATTTTTTACACAATAATCGAGAACATATTATCCTAGAACGAAAAATACCAATAATGATACTTTCCGGTAAAATCACTCCTAGTTCAATGAGAGATGGATTCAAAGCAGGTGCTGTTGATATACTTTCAAAACCTTATGTTATTGAAGAGTTAGTATTAAAAGTAGATTTATGGATAGAATTTAATAGGCGTGAGTATGAACTAGAATGTAATCAATTACTTTTATCACAATATAAAGAAACTGTTGATAGAAGTTCAATTGTTTCTAAAAGTGATAAAAAAGGGAAAATAACCTACATTAATGAAGCATTTATTGAAATTTCTGGGTATACAGAAGCTGAACTATTGGGTAAGAATCATAATATAGTAAGAGATCCAGATATGCCAAAAGAGATATTTTTTGATTTATGGAATACTATAAGTATAGAAAAAAAACCATGGAAAGGTCAAATAAAAAATAGAAAAAAAGATGGTTCTTTTTATTGGGTTGATACCATAATAAATCCAATTTTAGATACAGATAATAATGTAATTGAATTTATAGCCATCAGGAAAGATATTACTGAGCATAAACTTATAGAAAAACATTTTAAAAATGAACTCCATACAAAAGATATCAGTTTTCAACAAGTGTTAAAATTGTCAAAACAGTATGAGTTAGCAATAAATGAAAGCAATATTTTATCAAGAACTAATTTAAGTGGAACAATAACTTATGTAAATAATAAATTTTGTGAAACTAGTGGATATTCTAAAGAAGAAATCATTGGTAGAAATCACAGTATTTTAAGACATCCAGATACACATGATTATCTATTGCAAGAGTTATGGGCTACTATTAAAGATGGTAAACTATGGAAAGGTATTATTAAAAATAAAGCTAAAAATGGTACTACTTATTGGGTTGATACAACAATTGTTCCGGTTTTAGATAAAAACAATAATATAATAGAATATATGGCTATACGACATGATTTAACTGAATTATTTAACTTACATAAAGAGATAGAAGGGACTCAAAAAGAAGTTATTTACAAAATGGGTGAAATTGGTGAAACACGATCTAAAGAAACAGGAAATCATGTAAAAAGAGTTGCAGAATATTCACGATTACTTGCTATACTCTATGGAATAGATAAAGAAAAAGCAAATATTCTTTTTACAGCAAGTCCCATGCATGATATAGGGAAAGTGGGTATTCCTGATAGTATTTTAAAGAAACCGGGAAGATTAACAAAAGAAGAGTTTGAAATAATGAAAACCCATGTCGAGATAGGATATAATATTTTAAAGGGATCAACAAGAGAAGTTCTTCAAACAGCAGCAATCGTTGCGAATGAACATCATGAAAAATGGGATGGTTCAGGATACCCACAAGGTCTAAAAGACGAGAATATTCATATATTTGGACGTATAACAGCACTAGCAGATGTATTTGATGCATTAGGAAGCGAGCGTTGCTATAAAGAAGCATGGAAAGATGAAGAAATTTTCAAACTCTTAAAAGAGGAAAGCGGAAAACATTTTGACCCTAAATTAATAGAGTTATTTTTTGACAATTTTGAAAAATTTGATGAAATAAGAAAAAAGTATAAAGATAACTAAATTTTCTATTAATATTACTTGATCATTTCAATAAAGATAATTATAATACCATACTAAAATACAAGAATATAAAATAATTTAGAGGAAAACATGAAAAAAATAAAAATTGATAATATAATCTTTTTTACTATTATTCTTATAATAACAGTAGTAATGTTCTTTGAATATACAATTAAAGAATCAATGTATGAAAATGAAAAAGTAAATGATTTACAAATTCAGTATGACAGTAGACTGTTAATTAATGATAAAATAGTCAATGCATTATTTGATGAACTTTTACATGATATTGAGATGAAACAGCTACTTTTTGAAGCCAATAAGGGTATATCAAAAGATAAAAACCGAAAAAAGATCTACAACTTATTCCATTTAAAATTTCAAGATTTCAAAAAAAGAGGTATCAATCAACTCCATTTCCACTTAGCAAATGGAGAAAGTTTTTTACGGTTTCATCAACCAAAGTCTTATGGAGATAGTTTGCTTTTTAGAAATAATATTAAAACAATTATTCATACAAAGAAAAAAACGATGGGATTTGAAATTGGAAAATATTTTGAGGGGTATAGATTTATATATCCACTTTTTTACGATGAAAAATATATTGGTAGTGTTGAAGCTGGTGTGAATGCCCACCATGTATTAAATGAAATGAAAAAACTCTTAAATATAAACTATAACTTAGTAATCAAAAGAGAAGAACTAGAAAAAAACAGTGTAAGTAACACAATAAATAAACAATATGAAATGTTTTGTGATAGTAGAGAGTATCTTATATCTAACATAGAAGAAGAAAAAAAAGAGGAAAGTAGAGATGCTCTTTTAGCAAAAAAGAATATTATTCATAAGCAAATGAAAAAAAATGCTTCCTTTACAACTTATTCATATGAAAAAAACAGTATAAAACGTTTTGTGTTTATACCAATATTTGATATTAATCATAATCAAGTAGGATACTTTTTTTCTGAAGAAGATGATAACACTATACAAAAAATCATTGGAATGCAAATTATTAAATATATAATTGCATTAGTTTTACTCTTGTTATTATTTTACTTTTATAAACAAAATAAAAGAAAATCCAAAATGATTGAACAATTAACAGATGCAATTGATAAAACTACTTTAGTTTCAAAAACTAATTTACAAGGGAAAATAATATATGTCAATGATGCCTTTGCAGAGATTTCAGGTTATTCTAAAGATGAGCTATTAGGAAAAGCTCACAATATTGTAAGAGATCCAAAAATGTCAAAAAATACCTTTGAAGAGATGTGGAAGCAAATTAAACAACAAAAAACTTGGCAAGGAAAAATTACAAACAAAAAAAAAGATGGTTCAAAATATATTGTACAGGCAACTATTATACCAATTATAGATACTTATGGTGTTACAGTAGAATATATCTCTATACGACATGACATAACTAATTTAGAAAAATATAAAAATATTTTAGAGAAACAAATAGAAGATAAAACTAAAACATTGGAAGAGAATATTCACTACTCAGAACAGTATGAAACAGCACTAGATAATTCAACAGCAATATTAAAAACTGATACAAATAATGATATTGTATATGTAAATAAAAAGTTTTGTTTAGTGAGTGGTTATAGCAAAGATGACCTTGTTGGAACCAATTGTAAAGAGTTTAGGCATGAAAAACATATAAAAGCGAATGATTGTGAAAATATAATAAAAAAGCTAAAAAAGAAAGAAACAGTATCTTTAGTTTTTACGAACTATGCAAAAAATAAGGAATTGTTTTTTCTTGATACAGTGATTCATCCTATTACAAATACTGATGATATAGTTGTTGAACACTTACATATTATGCATGACATAAGCGAGATCATTAATTTACATCAGGAACTTGAAGATACTCAAAAAGAGATTATTTATAAAATGGGAGAGATTGGAGAAACACGAAGTAAAGAAACAGGACATCATGTAAAAAGAGTTGCTGAGTATTCTAAACTTTTAGGAGTTCTGTATGGACTCAATGAAAAAGATGCAGAGATTCTTAAACTTGCAAGTCCAATGCATGATATAGGGAAAGTAGGTATTCCTGATCATGTATTAAAAAAACCTGGAAAGTTAAATGATACTGAATGGGATGTGATGAAAACACATGCAGAACTAGGATATGAAATGTTAAAAAACTCACATAGACCTATTTTAAAAGCAGCAGCAACAGTAGCTGGAGAACATCATGAAAGATGGGATGGGAAAGGATATCCTAAAGGAACAAGTGAAGAGAATATCCATATCTATGGTAGAATAACAGCAGTTGCAGATGTTTTTGATGCATTAGGATCACATAGGTGTTATAAAAAAGCATGGAAAGATGAAGCGATTTTCAAACTCTTAAAAGAGGAAAGTGGAAAACACTTTGATCCCAAATTAATAGAGTTATTTTTTGATAATTTTGAAAAATTTGATGAAATAAGAAATCGTTTTAAAGATTAATAGCTGTTTTTAATGTTACAATAAATTAGAATTAGGAGAAAAGATGCATATAAGTTTATCAAGATTAAGTTTTTTTAACACCATCTCATCAATACTATTGTTTTCTATAGTTTTAGGTTCGTTTATTTATATGTTTAGTGATAATTTATATAATAATAAAGTAACATCACTAGAAAAAAACTTTTACCAAAAAAATAAAATTTTAGTTGAAAAAGAAGTTAAAAGGATGATTAGAAATATTCATGCTATTAGAGACAATATTTATGAAGATTCAAAAAAGACTTTGCAAGAGAAAGTTGATATAGTACAACATCTTTTTGATAATGATAAAAGCACAGATAAATTAGCAATTTTATTGCATAAATATAAAAATGTATTAGATACAATAAAATGGTCAAATAATACTGGATATATTTATATTTATGATGAAAATGGAACTATTTTATATCATGGAGTAAATAAAAATTCTGAAGAAAAAAACATCTTTGAATTGGCTAAAGGAAACAAACAACTCTCTGAATTACTCAAAAAAACGATGGTTAATGAAAAAAGTTTTGGTTCCTATAAATGGATAAAACCAAAAGAAAATAAAAATATTGAATTTGATAAATTTGTATATATACAAAAAGACAAAAAATTTAAAATTTATATTGCTGCAGGTATTTACAAGGAAGAACTAGACAAAAAGATATTAGATATTGTTGCAGAAGAATTATATGTAAGTAAGTTTGGAGAAAATGACTATGGTTACTTTTGGATAAATACTTTAGATTATAAAATGAAAATTCATCCGTTGAATAGAAATTTGGAGGGGAAGGATATATCATCTATTAAAATGACAAATGATAAATTTCTTTTTAAAGAGATTAATGCCAAAGCCTTAGAAGGCGGTGGTTTCTTAGAATATCAATGGTTTAGACCTGACAGTATGCAAAAAGATGATAAGGTCTCTTATGTTAAGTTGATTAACGGATATTCGCTAGTAATAGGAAGTGGTTTTTATTTAACAGAATTAAAAGAGATTTTACAAAAAGAAAAAAATAATTTAAGACAAATAACAGATGATTATATGGTTAATGTATTGCTAATTTTAATTTGTATGTTAATAGTCACAATAATAATTACAAAATTTATTTCTTTAAGAATCAAAAGAATTGAAGATGAAAGAGTAGAACAATTAAATATGCTCGAACAATATAAACTTGTTCTTGATAAAAGTTCTCTTGTATCAAAAACGAACAAAAAAGGTATCATCACTTATGTGAATAATAATTTTCGAGAAATAAGTGGGTATTCAAATAGTGAATTAATTGGTGAAGCTCATAGTATCGTAAGACACCCCGAAAGTAAAAGAAAACAATTCAAAAAACTTTGGGAAACGATTCAAGATGGCAAAATATGGATGGGTATTATTAAAAATAAAAATAAAAATGGTAACACATATTTTAATAAAACAACCATTGTACCTATTAAAGATTCAAAAGGAGAAATACTAGAATACATTTCATCAGGAAGTGATGTAACAGAACTATTTGACTTACACCAAGAAATTGAAGATACTCAAAAAGAAGTTATCTATAAAATGGGTGAAATTGGTGAAACAAGATCTAAAGAAACAGGAAACCATGTAAAAAGAGTTGCTAAATATTCCCGTTTATTAGCCAATTTATATGGACTAGACAGTAATAAATCAAAAGTACTTTTTACAGCGAGTCCTATGCATGATATAGGAAAAGTAGGAATACCTGATAGTATTTTAAAAAAACCAGGAAAACTTACTGAAGAAGAATTTACAGAGATGAAAACTCATGTTCAAATAGGTTTTGATATTCTTAAAAATTCCAAAAGAGAGGTTCTTCAAGCTGCTGCTATTGTAGCACATGAACATCATGAAAAATGGGATGGCACAGGATATCCACAAGGGCTAAAAGGGAATGATATACATATTTATGGACGTATTACAGCCCTAGCTGATGTATTTGATGCATTAGGAACTGAACGTTGCTATAAAGCATCATGGAGTGATGAAAAAATTTTTAAGTTACTAGAGGAAGAAAGTGGGAAACACTTTGATCCTAAATTAATAGAGTTGTTTTTTGATAATTTTGAGTTATTCGATGAAATACGAAAGAAATATAAAGATTAGTTTAATCTAAAAATTGTGGATTGTATAATAAAACTAAGTCTATATCAATTCCATAAGCAAAGCCTTGTATCGTTTACTGTATAATAAAAAGCGTCTTCTTTAGAAGATTTGATTTATAAAAATTTATTATAAGGTAATAAACATATGAGTTTACAAGAAAAATTAAATGCACGAAGTGGTGGAGTCTGTGAGTTATCTGGAGAAACAGAAGGTTTGGTAGCCTTTGAAGTTATTCCATCAGATGGTAGCATTGATAAAACTATTTTGATTAGTGAAAAATGTCACTCTCAATTGTCAAATATGGATAATTTAGATGAAAAATACTGGCATTGTTTAAATGATTCTATGTGGAGTGAAGTTGATGCTGTTAAAGTAGTAGCATACAGAGTTTTAAAAAAACTAAAAAATCAAGAATTATTAGATATGATGTATTTAGAAGATGACTTAATTGCATGGGCAGAAGAGGGTCTATTTGAAGCTGAAAATCAAGCAATTCATAGAGATAGTAATGGTGTTATTTTAACAGCAGGTGATACGGTAAACATCATTAAAGATTTAGAAGTAAAAGGTGCTGGGTTTACAGCAAAAAGAGGAACTGCAGTACGAAACATCTCCTTACCACATGATGATGAAACACATATAGAAGGTAGAGTAAATGGTGTTAAAATTATGATTTTAACACAATATCTTAAAAAAGCTTAACTTCTTAAAAAATAGAACCCATTTTTTTATAAAGACAATTGTAAAATTGTCTTTATAGTTTTTTTATAACTCTAAAAATAAATTTGCTTCACTATTTCCAACAGGTGGTGTTAAACGAAATAACTCATAACTTTTAACAGTTGCTATTCTTCCTCTTGCTGTTCTTTGTATATATCCATTGGCTAATAAATAAGGTTCAATTGCTTCTTCTAAAGTACCTTCATCTTCACTTAAAGCTGCAGCGATAGTACTTAGACCCATAGGTTTTCCTTTATTTGATAAGAGCAGTTCTAAGAGTTTTAAATCCATCTCATCAAAACCTTTATCGTTTATACCCAACTCATCTAAAGCATATTTACATCGTTCTAATTGAATTGTATTTTCATCTTCTACTTCCGCAAAATCTCTTACTCTTTTAAGTAATCGTAAAGCAACACGTGGCGTTCCTCTACTTCTTCGTGCAATTTCAAAACTTGCATCTTGTTTACTCTCTTTATTGAGCTTTATAGAAGCTAAATTTACAATTTTTGATAGTTCTGCATCATTATAGAAATTAAGCCTAAAATGCATGCCAAATCTATCACGTAATGGATTACTTAACATTCCGGCTCTTGTAGTAGCTCCTATTAGAGTAAATTTAGGGAGATCTATTTGAACTGTTTGTGCGGCTGGACCAGAACCTATAATGATATCAAGTCTAAAGTCTTCCATCGCAGGATAAAGTATCTCTTCAATTGCAGGACTTAATCGATGAATTTCATCTATAAATAAAATATCACCCTCTTCTAGGTTTGTTAAAATAGCTGCTAAATCTCCACCCTTTTCTATAGTTGGTGCTGCAGTTACTTTTATATTTGTTTCCATTTGATTTGCAATAATATGACTTAAAGTAGTTTTTCCAAGACCGGGTGGTCCAAAGAGTAAAATATGATCTAACACTTCATCTCTTTTTTTGCAAGCTTTAATAAATACTTGAAGATTTTTTTTAATTTTTTCCTGACCGATATAGTCATCCCAGATACTAGGACGAAGTGTTACTTCCTCTCCTGTATCATCAAATGACATTTTTTCTAACTCGACTAATCTTTCCAATAGTTTATCCTAAATTTTTGTCTACTATAGCATAAGATATGACTAAATATAAGATATATTGCATTATGCAATTTTATTCCATACCATCTGTATATCTTACTACTTTATTTCTTCCTGTATGTTTTGCTTGATACAATGCAATATCACTTTGTTTTATATATTTCCAAAAAGTTTTATTTTTATTTGGAAATAGAGAGGTTCCTATACTTATTGTTTTACTAAATGACTCTGTTCCTGCTTGAATTTTTTGTTGAGAAAAAGCGATCCGTATCTCCTCTGCTTTTGCATTAAGTTTCTCATCAGTACAATTGTTCAACACAACAATAAACTCTTCACCACCAAATCGAATAACAACATCATCTTCACCTACAACATCTAGAAGAGTATTAGAAATTGTTTTAATCGCTATATCACCTATATCGTGTCCATAGTTGTCATTTATTAATTTAAAGAAATCAATATCTACCATCATTAATCCACAAGGAAGATTTCTGTATTTACCAGCATAAAGTTGACTATCAATATACTGTTCTAAATATTTTCTGTTAAATAAACTTGTCAAAGGATCAGTTTGTGCGTTTCTTTCTAAGATTTGCATCAATTTTTTACTTACTATTTCAGGTTTTGAAGAATCTACATAATCATTTATAAATGGAAGTAACTCTCTAATTCGATCATGTTCCTCTTCTGTTTTTGTTACAATTGACACAATAAAATCCAAATCATTTGATATTGAGTAAGGAACACATATATAGTAATTATTTGTTTCAGTATTATTTTCACAAACATCTTTAAATTGACATGAATCAACTATTGTATTTGTTCTATCTGCACGGCAACCTTTTTCAATAGGATTACATAAAATATTATTATGAACATAAACTATTTCAGTTTTTTTATTAGTTGTATCAGCTTCTAGAAAGTTGAAATCTGTGATTTTAAATTTATTTTCTAAAACATATGCAAATCGACTATAAACATCTTCTATTCGCTCATCATGTTCTATTGTTTTTCTAAATTTATAAATATCTGCCAATCGTGTTACTGTATTTTGCACTTCAATCATTGGGTCGAGATCATCATCTCTTTTGTGTGCAGTTAAAAAAATGTTAATTTTATTTTCTATCTCAAAAAGATTATTTTGCAATTTCGACATATGTTCATTTACCCAGTGTGCAACTTCTTTTGCTTCACCACTATTTATATTTTGTATCCGTCCAGAATAGTCACCTTTATTAGCTGCTTTCATTACATCTTTAATAGACTGAAAAATATTGATATATGGAGTAATTAAATTTTTAACAAAGAATAAAATGATAAGTATAAGCATCAATGAAATAATAGATACATAAAACATTATCTCTAAACTTGTATCTTTTAAATCATCCATCGTCATCACCATAGATATGGCACCTAAAGTATTCCCAACTTTCGTATCATGACAGGATAAACAGTCTATTGTATTGGTTTGTTCTGCTTTATAAGGGATAGTGATTCGGTATGTACTGTGACCAAAAAAGTTTTCTTCGATAACAGAAATACTTTCACCTGTCTTTAAAACTTTTATATCAATATCATCTCGTATTAATTCGTTCCCTTTTCCGTATTGTTTATTTACTTCTTCAGAACGTATAATCCATAAATCATCAATATTTGAAAGATTTTTTGTTTCATTAATATAAAAATCTCTATTTTTCATAATACCATTTACCATATGTGCAGTTAATCCATTTTTTACACTTTGCGAAACTAAATGAGCTTTTGTTTGAGCACTACCTATTCCAAATTCTCTTAAATTTAATGTGATATTTATGATCATCGCCACAAACATAACTATCATAATGATGGCAATTGTTGTTATTACATGTCTTTTTGTATTCATACTAATATCCCTTTCTTAAATTTTATTTTAATATATCTCTTCACTTGATGGAAATTTTTTATTTGTAACATCAGATACATATTTATCTACACTTTTTCGTACCATATCTGCACCATCTAAATATTTTCTTACAAATTTAGGTTTAAATTCATCAAAAAAACCTAACATATCAGACCAAACGAGTACTTGACCATCTACATCAAGACCAGCTCCGATTCCAATAATAGGTACATTTACAGATTCTGTAATCAGTTTTGCAGCATCAGATTTAACACCTTCTAAAACAATACAAAATGCACCCGCAGCTTCAATTGCTTTTGCATCTTCTATTAAACCTTGAATATTCAAGGCATCTTTCCCTTTAATTTTATAGCCACCTTCACTACGTACATTTTGTGGCATAAGACCAATATGTCCAACGACCGCTATTGAATTATCTGTTAAATGTTTTACTATTGGTGCTTTACTTACTCCACCTTCAACTTTTACTGCATCTGCTGATGTTTCTTGATAAACTTTCATCGCATTTTTAAAGGCTATATCTTTATCTGTATATGTTCCAAAAGGCATATCACAAATTATAAAAGTATTTTTTGCACCATTACACACAGCTTTTGTATGATAAATCATATTTTCCATTGTGATACTTAAAGTATCACTATTTCCCCCAAAACTCATATTTAGGCTATCTCCAACCAAAATAAAATCAACATTTCCATCAAATAAATTAGAAAATAACGCATCATAAGCTGTTATCATACTTAACTTTTTATTGCCTTTTGATTTTAGTATAGATGTTACAGTCTGCTTTTTAGGCTGGTGCATAGTACCCCTTTGGTTTGTTATAAATTTTATGATAAGATTATATCAAAAGAAAATAAAATTAATTATAATTAGGAGTAATATGAAAAAACTAGTTGGATTTATAACAGCATCCCTTCCCCAGAACAATTTTACCATAGATTTAGCATTAAATATGAAAGAAGCTGGTGTTGATACTTTAGAATTAGGAATACCTTTTTCAGACCCAGTAGCAGATGGTCCAGTAATCGAGAAAGCAAGTTTAAAAGCTTTACAAAATGGATTTAAGTTAAATGACTTATTTGAAGTTACGAGTAAAATTGCACCATTTATGGATACTTTATGGATGGGATATATGAATCCATACTTTCATTATGGGATGGAGAAGTTTTTACAAAAAGGGAAAGAGTTTAATATCTCTGGTTCTATTATTCCCGATTTACCTTATGAAGAGGGGAAAAAATATAAAGAATTATTCCAAAAATACGATCAGGCTCTTATCGATTTTGTAGCTCCTACTGATTCATTTAAGAGAATTAAACAAACAACACAAAATAGTAATAAATTTATCTATATGGTTGCTTACGCAGGTATTACAGGAAGTGGAGTCAAAGAAGATTTATCACAAATCATTTCAAATGTAAGAGAATGTACGCAAACACCACTATATATTGGTTTTGGTGTTGATGAAAACACAGCAAAAGAAAAAGCTGTAGGTGTCGATGGAGTTATTGTAGGGAGTACTTTTGTAAAACATCTTATAGATGATAGCCTAAGTTATAATGAAAAAACAACAAGAATTATTCAAGCTGCTAAAAAAATAAAAGAAGAGATAAATAGTTAAGAGGTTCTAAAAGAACCTTATACTATAATTCCGCTTTTAAAATGACCCCGTCGTCTAGTGGCCAAGGACGTAAGGACTTCATCCTTAAAACGTAGGTTCAAATCCTGCTGGGGTCGCCAACTGCTAATCTAACACCATCTTAATATTAATTAAATTTTGTGTTTCTATATTGTCATCAAGAAATATTAAAATTCATTTTGACTTTTTTTAGTTCAATGTAACATAAAATGTATACCGATATAACTTAAACCAAAAAAAAGGCTTCGCCAATTCACATCAAAAGTAAAAGATAATAACCTTTTAAATGTTTACTAAATAATATACCTAACTAAAGAAAAACCAAGGGACACTTTAAGATTATGCAAATACTCCAAATTTATATAAATAAGGGAAATTGAATGGATTTAAAAGATTACTATAAAAAAGATGAGATATGAAAATGTTATATAATATTATCGATAGTGCAGAAAATAAAATTGAGGATATATTTAATTTTTTAAAGCCAATTATTAAGGGTACTGCAAAAATTGCATTAGAAGAAAAACTAAAATATTATTTTACTTTTAAAAGTGCCTTTTTTGAAGAAAAACTTAATATTTTCATAGACTCACTAAAAGACTTTAATAGTATTGATGAAAAGTTTTTAAATAAAATGAATGACGATGAAAAAGTATTTTTTTCTCAAACTATTAATAAAATTTTAGAGCTAGATGATAGTCTACAAATATATATTTTAGCATATTTAACACAACAATATTTTGATAATCAAGAGTTAAATTATTATGAAAAACAGCTTTATTATAATATAAGTAGTTTTTCTACAGATGACTTTGAAATATTTTATAGTATGTATAAAAAGAATACTTTAAAGGATGAATATAAATCTTTTTCACTTAGTACTATGCATGAAAATAAAGAAATATTAGATATATCATTAAGAAAATTTTCAAATATTGGGTTATTAAGAAATGAAAAAGAATTAATTTATAAAGCTAGTGCGTATTCATTACCATTATTTGAATTATTAGAAAAGTATTCTCAAGACTTAATGAATGAAAAGATAATTTTTAGAAAAGCTAGTACACTAACTAAGATAAGTTATTATAAATGAAATAGTTCAGATATGATTTATATATAAAAATAAACACCTATAAAAAATCACAAATCTTTGATAAACTAGAAAACAAAGAAAAGTGATAAAAGAGGGTCAATTAGAGCTAAGACAAAATATAAGTAAATCACTACTATCAAATGCAACAGATTTAAACAATCCTACTGTACAGATATTTCTAGCTAAGAAATTGCGATTATTTGATGATACTTTTAACTTTATACAAACTATACAAATAGAAGATAATATGTACCAAGAGATATTAAAAAGTGGTATAAATGTTCAATCAGAATTTAATAAACTACTACAAAAAACTATCTATCATAAAGAGCATAAAATAGCGAATGATATTATAATTGGACTTGAAGAAGTAAAACAAGGGAAAACAAGACCTGCTCAAGATTTACTTACTCAACTTTCAAACAATAGTCACTTTACTTTTTAGTTACATTAGAAGTTACATTTTAGAATCATAAATATTTAAAAAGATTAACTAGACTTAGCCTCTTCTCTTTTACTTATTATTGTATCGAGTTCATCTACTATCTCAGCTCCTAAAAGCTCCTCGAGAACATCTTCAAGTGTAACAATACCTTCTGTTTGTTCATAATGATCTACGACTATAACCATATGTTCTTTTCTAGATAAAAATATATCTAACAACTTTGAAATAGGTATATTTTCATTGACTTTAAATACAGGTCGTATAATATCTTTTTTATTTTCATAGCTATCTTCTATAAACTCATGAAAATATTCTTTTGAAAATATAACCCCTACTATATCATCAATATCTTCTTTAAATACAGGTATTCTTGAATACTCTTTCAATTTATCCATCTTTATATTTTGGGTTGTTTTATTTTCTAAACTGTAAATTAGATCTTCTTTTTTTATTGAAAAAAGTACTTTTCTAGGGGTATAGATATCTTTGACTTTTATTTTTGAATATTTCAAAATATTTTCTATGATATGAAAATCTTTCTCTTTTATTATACCAGCTTCTTCTCCCATATTTATTGTAGCTTCAAGTTCCTCTTTTGTGATGATTTCCATAGGCTTATTTTTTGATATTGCTGATGTGATAAAATTCATCATAAGAAGTAATGGATATGTTAAAAAAGTTAAAAACTGTATCATTCTCGAACTCACCCCAGCAAGCTCTTTCCAATACACAGCCCCTATAGTTTTAGGGATAATCTCTGAAAATACAAGAATAAGAATAGTTAAAATAGCAGAGATATAAAACATATAATCTTCACCAAATATCTTTACAGCCTCCGCCCCAACACCAGCCGCTCCTAAAGTATGTGCAAAAGTATTTAAAGTAAGAATCGAACCTATAGAAAGATCTATATCTTTTTTTTGTTTTTCGAGTCTTATTGCTAGTTTTGGTTTGGATGAATGGAGTGATTTTATATATGATTTATTTAAAGAAAGTAGAACTGCTTCTAGTATAGAACAGATAAATGAAACACCAACAGCAATCATAAAATAGGTAAATAATAACATCTTAAATCTTTTTATTTTTATCTTAACAAAATTTAATTGAAAATCTGCAAGTTTTCAATAAAAATAAAGCCTAAGTTAATCGATAACTTCCTTTTTATTATTTAACTATTTTCCTATAAATTCTTTTTTATCAACATCTTCAACTACTAATTTAGAAATAGTATCAGTTTGTGTTGCTATCTCATATGTTTGAGATGCTATATTTGCATTTTCTTGTGTCTGGTTATCTAATAAATTAACAGCATCGTTAATTTGTGTAATTCCTAACAATTGTTCCTTTGAAGCTGTTTCTACATCTTTTATCAAACTAGTTGTTTTACTAATACTATTATTTAGATTTTCATAACCTTGAATCATCTCATCTGAGATTTTCTTACCATGATTAGCTTTAGTAGTTGCATTTTCTACTAAAGTTTTAATCTCATTAGCAGCTTCAGCAGATCTTGAAGCAAGGTTTCTTACTTCTTGGGCAACAACTGCAAAACCTTTTCCTGCTTCACCTGCAGTTGCTGCTTCTACTGCAGCATTTAATGAAAGGATATTTGTTTGGAAAGCGATTTGATCAATAACTGATATCGCTTCCTTAATTGATATAACCTCACTATTAATTTCTTCCATAGCAATAGTAGTATCCTTCGCAAGTTTATTTCCTCTATTTGATGAATTGATAACTTCTGTTGCATTACCTGCCATTTTAGATATATTGTTAGTTGTTAAAGTTATGTTACTTGTAACCTCTTCAATTGCAGCAGCAGTTTCCTCTAAAGAAGCAGCAGCAGTATTTGCATTTCTATTTAATGTATCAACATTAGTTAATAAAATTTGACTACTACTTTTTAATGTAAGTCCATTTTGTTTATTATCTACTAAAGTATTTGTAATAGCTTCTCCAAGTAAATTTACATCATCACATAATGTAGCAAGAGTTCCTTCTAAATCTCCCTTATCAACTTTAGGTCTATAATCAAGTTTTGAATATGAAGTTAAAACATCCATCACTTTATCAATATTTTTATACATTGTATTTAACATATCGTTAATAATGTTTTTTAATTCGTTTAATTGTGGATTATTTGAACTTTTTTCAATTCTTGTACTTAAATGCCCTTTACTGATTCTATCTGCAACATAAATTGTTTCAGCTATAAGATCTTTATCTGTTGCTATATTATGTTTTGTTTTTTCAATATTAGTATTGATAACTCGAGACATTTTTCCTAATTCATCGTTTGAATCAATTAGTATAATTTTTAAATCATCTTTTTCAAAATTAATAAAAGCAAAGAAATCATTTAATTCCTTATCTAAATCTTTTACTTCAAATAAAATAGTAAAGGCTATTGTTCTTGATAAAATTAAAGTTAGAGCAATTCCTATAGAACTTAATAAAGCATAAAATATTGTTTCATTTAAATTTGAATCTTGTTCATTTTTTGTTACACTTAAAATCTCTTCAGCTAGGTAGTCTTCAACACTTTTTAAAAGATTAATTTTTTTTGTAATAGTTTGAAACCAATATTTTGATTCAATTCCAAAATTATTATTCTTTGAAAATAATACATTTCTCATTTTATTAACTTCATCAATTATTTGACCATTAATTGTTTTCTTAAAAAACTCTTTTGCATTAGGAGATGCAACTTTTAAAAATGAGTCTGTATATGCATTTTGTTGTGCAACAAGACTAATAAATTTTTTACTCATTCCCTTTCCAAAACTATTTTTTGCAAAAGTATTTGCACCAACAGCTCTTTCTATTCCAGCTCTTTCTTTTGATAGTAAAAAATTAGTATAAGAAGTTAATCTTTGAGAAATATTTGCATTTTGAGCTAAGTTAATAGATGAACCTATAATATTTAAAAACAATCCATTCAATTTTGTATAATAACCTATTGCTTTACCTGTAGAAATTGACTGTGAAGTTACATTATTTCTTATATTGTCGATTTGACTTAATTGCTCTAAACTTTGAGATAGGATATCTTGAAACTCTTTGTTATATTCAGATTGATCAAAGTCTTTAATAAAATCTATTAAAATACTCTTTTTTTCATCAGCACTTTCTCTTTGTTTTGGTAATTCTTCAACAAATTTTGTTCCCTTACTACCTAAGTACCCTGCTGTCATTCCTCTTTCTTTTTGTGTTTCATGAACAAACGCACTAATTTTTGTAGATAAAAGAACAATTTTTTCAATTTTATTTAAAGAGACTTTTTTATTATATGATTTATTAGCAAGTTGTGCAGATAGTACTATAACAACAATTAATGGTATAAGCATGAGTAAAATTAATTTTTGTTTGATAGAGAAATTTTTTAACATTTTATAATTCCTTTTAAATAATATATAACTATATCAAAATTACGTCTCAATAAAGTATTATTTTGTCAATTTACACGTAAAGTATTCAATTTGACATTACAGATATTTAGTGTTATTTAATAAATATCTGTCTAATTCTTCATATTGTTGTAAAAACTTGATTTTTGTTGTTGTGAATGTTGTTAAAACGTGATATATAAGAGGATTTAATTCCACTTCTATTAGGATTATGAAGAGAAAAGGAATTGATATAAAATCAATACACTTAAAACTCTTCTTATTTTCAATTTATTACTACATATCAGAATATAATGTCCCAAAAAAACTAAACAAGTTAAGTAGTTCCTTTAGCTGACATAATCAACATTACTATAGTATATAGCATATCCTTTAATATCGGTTCAATTCAAATAAATAATTTTGGAATAACTACTAACAAATATAGATATAATAAAATGACTGATGATATTAAAAGTATATATGAATTTGTATCCATATGTTATTTTACAATGAATCAAGAAATACAGTTTAGCACACTTGCTCAAGCAGAAGTATTTGAGAAGGAAACAATTATAAAATTATCTAAAAGATAAAAATTGTTTTGATAGGTATATGGAATCATATTTAGATGTATATTGGAAAATTTATTTACAATATATAAAAAATCTAATAAATTAACAACAAATACTCTATAAACAGTATATCATTAGTTGAGGAAGCTAAAGTATCAATTAATTCTTCTTACTATATTTATTGATGAGACTTTATATTTTCGGCTAATTTATTTCCAATGTTAATACTTGGCTTTTCGATTATATAATACACAATGGCACTTACTAAAATTGACAACATTACATTAACAATAATATAAATACTTAAGTGTTGATTGCTAAATATTTCCGGTAACTTATTTTGTAATAACCAAAATAATGAGTAAAATACAATTGGATGAAATAGATACATTGAATAACTTATCTTCCCTATCCAAACAAGAAACTTATTCTTAATCTTAAATATTGTAGATAGCAAAAGAAAAGTAGCTATTGCTAATATGTAGGCTAATCCCATTTGAAATAATTTAAATTCATTTGTTAGGTAACCTTTGATGAGTGCAACAATAGGAATAAACAAAATCATAATAGTTAATAATATGAATATATTTTTAATGGAGATTTTTCTATTT
>Ga0193955_1000240_pt1 | contig 34215 bp, 59 predicted proteins | sample BB_6_MG_FD_140343 | JGI IMG/M metagenome (GOLD analysis project Ga0193955, IMG submission 140343) | Microbial mat bacterial communities from the Broadkill River, Lewes, Delaware, United States - BB_6_MG | ecosystem: Environmental > Aquatic > Freshwater > River > Microbial mats | place: USA... | reverse complement strand
TTAACCAAATTGCATACCTTCCCTTTATTTCATAAAAATTATGAAAAACCATATTAAAAGCTATTTCCATTTCTACTTCATTTCTTTGATTAAGCTTTAAATTGTTTTTAACCATTTTTCTTTTCACTATAACCTTCTCAAACCCTCCAAACCCAAAAAAATAAACAATAAATATAACCGGCCCTGCTATTAAAAATAAATAAATTGATACTATAAGAAGCTCCATTATTTACCCTCCAAATACTTATTTAAAATACTAATAAAACCTTCTAAACTCCAGCAAAAATGAACATCATAACCTTCTTTTCTAAGTTTTTCATGCATTGCAACTTGCTTTTTTAAATGCTCATTTTTTTTATACTCTCCATTCTTTTCTAAGTTTTTCATGCATTGCAACTTGCTTTTTTAAATGCTCATTTTTTTTATACTCTCCATTCTTTTTATAAACTTGTGACTTGTCTCTTTTCAGCTCTATTAATAAGCCTGCATAGCTTTTATTTTTCTTAAATAACTGAAAATCTGGAAAACCTGAAAAAGGATTAACTTTCTTTCTTCTTACAGCTTGCATCATTGTCAAGTTACCATCATCATTACTGAACTTAAAAACCAATTTTGGATGCTGATATTTAAGATAGCTAGATATTTTTAAGCTTAAGTTGTATTCGTTTTGCTTGTTCATTTCTCTCCTTTAAAAGACTTTCATAATCAGCCTCTATCTATTCAAAAACCCTTTAACAATACTCTCACTAACACTTTCAAGATTTAATAAAAAATTATCACTTTTTGGAGCTGCTAACTGCTTAACTTCCATCACAGGATAATCAGGATTTACATTATAAGCCCCATCCCCAGCCCCTAAAAAAGTCATTGCTTTACTTCCTGTCAGCATTTTAATATCAGTTCCAGTATCTAAAAAATGTAAATAATTCTTAATAAATTCTTTTCTTATACTATTTAAAGCATAATCACTCATGCTATTAATCCCATCTAAACACTTAACTTGACTTTGAATGTAAGATAAGCCTGTTTTCTTTAAAGCAGCTAATAAAGTTTTATCATCACTTTTATATCTTCCTGAGTCTCTTATACTAAACAACAAGCCTTTTTGAAGTAACCTGTTAAAAGCATTTTCAGCTTGTACCTGCTTCTTATCATTTTCTGACTGATAATTTAAAGCATTTAACAGAAAGGCTGTATAATCCATAATTTTACTTGTTTGAGAGTAGTTATTGTATGCATTTATAATCATAGTATTCATAACTTCTCTAAAAGATACCTTTTTTTCTATAGAAAGCTGGAATAATTTAATAAAAAGCAGTTCTGTTACTGCTATTGCTTTTTTTGATGCATTATCTGCATTATAAGCACTTGTTCCAATTATAAAAATTTCTACTTTATAATTTAATTCTTTTTTTAGATAATCTTTTTTTGCTTGATTATCTAAAGTATTAAATTCTATTTCATTTAGTTCTTTAAACATAGTTTACTCCTCGTTATTATACACAAAGGACAATCAGTTTTTATATTATCTATTTTCTGTAAAATTTCTGTATCACTAAACCTGCCCCACTCTTTGCCAAATTCTGGTAAAACAAATAATACACCGCAATTACTGCAAGTTTTAGTAAAAACAGTTTCTCTTATCATTTAACCCTCCACAACTTTAAATTCAGCTTCAATCACATTTATTAATTTATCATAAAAACCATTTTTTCTGGCAAAACTTATAACTTCTTTTTTTTCATTTTCTAAAAAACTATCATAACTTTCAATCAAATAATCAACAAGATGCTCTTCGCAAAAATCATAAATACATGATCCCATGCTAAAAAAACTAGATATTCCTGCAAGCGACAAATCAGACTTATCATACATTGTCGAGTCACCACAAAAATTATTACAATCATCTATGTCACATATAGTTACAGTACTCATTTAACCCTCCACAACTTTAAATTCAGCTTCAATTATATCTTCTCTTTTTACATTATATTTTGCATAAATTTCATCAACTTGACTTTCACCAACTTCATTCATTTTTCCGTTTGTGTCTGAATTATAAAAAAGCCAAGGCTGACTTTTAAGCTCTAATATTTCTTTTTCAACCTCAATTAAGTTGACATTAGAATCTAAGTAAACAGTAAAAAAATCATCATTAAAGAACTTATTAACACCTAATATAAATTCTTTATCACCTTTATACTTTTCAGAATAATTTTTTATACAATTAATAATATTTTCTTTAGTATGCCTTTCTAGAATTAAAGCTAAATCTTTTTTAGTATTATAATTAACTTTATTAGGTCTTATATGAGAGTAATAATAATTACAAATCTCTATTATAGATTCTTTAATTTTATTTCTTTTAGAGTTTAAATCTTCTTTTTGTTTAGATTTAGTCTCTGCAACTGCTTTAAATTTATCATTAAATCTACTATTCATTTCTTTATTTAACTCTATATCTTCTTTAACTATAACTCTATCTCTTAATATATCGTTACATTTTTTGTTACTGTCCGTTACTGTAACATCTTGTAACGCGTTACTTGTAACTTTTGTAACATCTTGTAACGCGTTACATTCTTTTTCTTGTTTTTTTCTAGCTCTATATTTTGCAACTCTTTCTTTAGAATTATCTTTTTTACCAATAAATCTTGCTATATGCTCCATATATAAAATGCCATCATTTTCAATTATTAATCCAAACATTTTATAATAATTAATAGCTTCCTCAATAAAACTAATTTCTTTTTTAAATATTAGAGCAATCATTTTAATATCGAAACTTACATTTTCATTAAGGATAAGATATCCATCGAATTGAATTGCTCTTGTTGCAAGTTTTAAATAAAGAAAAACAAGACTTTCCCCATTATCAAGACTTTCTAATAGTTTTATCTCAGAGCTATCAAAAAAGTCTTGGTTGAATTTCATATAATAATTTGCCATAGCCTATTCCTTAATCCATGATTCAATAAGATTACTTAAGACCTTCCCTTTAGTAGAGTCAATCATTTTTACTTTAGCTTTAAATCTATCTAGCAAACCCCCTTCTAACTGAAATGTAACTTTTCTTAAGGCAACAGAGGTAGCAGGATGCCCAATACATTTTTTCCTAGCCTCTCCTCTTAATAGTGATGAAGCTGATAAATATAATTCTTTGCCACAAGAGCAAATACACTTCATGAAGCGTCTTCTATGCTTGTCTGATTTAGATATGCTCAAAACTGTTATTTCCCCAAAAGTTTTACCTATTAATAATCTTGTTTTATGTTTTCCACAAGTTTTTTGACCTCTTTTTATACTGTCAGCAGAAAACTCTCCTATATACCCACACGAACACTTGCATTTTACATACTTATGATATTTTTTATCAATTCTTGCTAATGACAATACTGTTAATTCTCCAAATGTTTTACCTATTATAAAAGAAATATCTTTTTGCTTTGCTTTCATTTCTTGTTTACTAAGATTTAACTGTATTACCTTTAAGTATTCCTCTTTCATTATTTATCCCCTAGATACTGCTCTATTGCAGTATTTAAAAATTCTGATATAGTTATCTTTTTACCATTTTTACCAGCATTTTTTAGTTTTTTTTCAAGTGCTTTCTTGTTCTCTTTAGGCATTTGAAAGTTAAATAAAACCTTTTCAATTACCTTTTTGAATTTAATGTTTAGTTTAGCCAATTTATCCTCCTTAAAAAATATTAACACTAATATATTAACATTTTAATTCTATTTGTCAAGAACTTTTTTATTTATTTTTTTTATTTATTTTTTTTATTTATTTACTTGACAAACAATTAAATAAAAGTTATAAATAAGCAGATGGAAAGTTTAAGGGGCTTTTCATTCATTAACTTTACCCTGAAAGGAGAAATATGAAAACTTCAAAACTAACTAAGCTAATCAAAAAGACAATCAATCATCACCAAGCTATTACAACTGCAACTCAAGAAAAGTTAAGAAATGAAAATTTTTCATTTAATACAATAGGTAAATATTTAGGTATTAAGTCTAAAACATTATTTATTATAAGAAAAGAAAAAAATAATGTTCCTGTTTTTTATGTTGGCATTGGGACTGCTGCTGAAAAATATGGCTACTATGAGCAAAACTTTGGTTTTACTTTAGAGATATCTGAAAAAATGTTTAATACTTTAAAAAAAGAAGCAGTTGATGGTGATAACATTTATGTAGATTTATCAGATAAAAAAAATATCTGGTTATAATCAACCAGCTCTTGCAATTTTAAGGGGATTGCAAGAGCTTCATTTTTACCCTGGAAGGAGAAGTAATGAAAGAAGGTATAGAAATTGTATTCGGGAAAGGTGAAGTAGGGGTGAACTCCCTCGTAACAAATGATAAAACTCTAGGATTTATGATTTTTACACCTATATCTGAAGTTGAAATAGGTGAAACTATTGAGCAAAAAGAAATTAGCGAGTTGATAGACAGTATTGTTGCAATAATAGAGTTTCACAGAAAGGAAAGTATAAAGGTAGTAATTGATGGACTGCAGTCTATTTATGATAAAATGTGAAGTAAAACTAAGCATCTTTGATAATTTTAAGGGGGTTATCAGAGCTTTATCTTTACCCTGAAAGGAGAGTTATGAGTAAATCATCAGAAAACATCAATAAAGCTAAGCTGGCAATGAAGCTAGCTGAAATATCTGCTTTAATGGTAGGTATTCAAAAAGATGGAAAGAACCAACAACAAAAATTTGCTTATATTGGATATGAGCAAATAAACGCTCTACTATCTAAATACATGCTAGATAAAAAAGTTGTGATAATTCCTGAAATAACTGAAAGTCAAAGAAGTGTTTATGAATACCAGGACAAGTATAATAATGCAAAAAGAATAAATACTGTAAGCCTGAAAGCCACTTTCGAAATTATAGATTGTGAAACTGGATACACTATAATTAAGAGCTGGGAAGGTGAAGCAAGTGATTATAATGATAAAGCATTTAGTAAAGCTTCAACTGAAATCCAAAAAAGATTTTATGCAAAGCTGTTCAATATTACATCAGGTGAAGCTGATGCTGATGAAGAAACTATTGAGATTAAAAATAATAGAAATAGCAATAATAATTATCAAAACAATAACTATCGAACTAGTGGGGAAAACCCAATAGTTCAAAAACCTGTAAGAAAATTAACACCTGCTCAGGTGTTTGATAAAAAAATAAAAACATGGATTGTTAAAAATCCAGCTGATAAAATTCAAAAAAGAGATTTATCAAAAGTTTTATTAGATTCCTTTAATGTAAGCAAATTGATTGAAGTAAATGCAAATGATTATGAAAGGTTTGAGCACGATCTAAAAGCAAGATTTGCTCTTGCTAAAAAAGTCTTAATAGAGTTTCAAGTTGAAAATTATAGTCAAATACAAGAAAAGAATTTAGTAATTGATTATTATCAAAGAATTGAAGAAATGATAAGTAATGATAGTGAACAATTGACAAGAGATTACCAGCAAGCACTTTAATGACTTTAAGGGGCTAAAATAGATTAGCCCCTATTTTTTATGGAGAACAATATGAAAACCGAAAAGCAAATATTAGAACCTGATATAATTATTGGAAACTTTTGCAGCACTGGGAAACATAAAGATGTCATTAATAAAGCTGGTAAAAGCATAAGGTATTATCAATTCACTTGTATTTGTGGATCAATAGGCTGGAGGCAATTAGGAAGGCTAAAAAAAGGCCTTCCTGCTTCTTGTGGATGCTTAAGGTATAACCAGCCTGAAGGTTTAACAAAAGTTGAATTTGATTATATAAGATTTTGCAAGCTCCATAATTTAAAATTTGATCATGATAATAAAAAAATTGATAATAAAAAATATGTTGTTAAAAGTGGTAGGCTGTTTTTTAAAAAAAGTGGTGTTGATATTATGAAGTTTTATCAGGACAAAAAAAGTCTACAGTTTAAAGATGAAAAGGTCAGCAAAATAACAGGTGATTATAAAATATCATGGTAAGGAGAGTTATGAAGGATTTATTAAATTTGGTTTTATTATATTCAGGCTTTATATTAATTGCAGAGCTTGTATTCTTTTTAATTAGGAGTAGATATGAATGAGTTTAAAATAAAAGTTATAAGCTCTAGCTGGGTAGCTGCTGAAGCAAGAGCAGTACTAGCTGGTAATTTTGGGAACAGTATTGAATATATAAAAGCTAGACACTTAAAAATGGATAGTTTAATTCAGGAGCTAAGAGATGATAAAAAATTATTTATTATTTTTTATAAAAACTTAGATATTGAATATTACAATAAATTCACCAGCAGGGCTTTAAATAAAAATGTTTATGACCAATTGTTTGTTTATGGGTTTGATACAGATAGATTAAAGGAAATATTAAAAAGAGTTTGCTATGAAAATTAGAATAATATTTAAAAATAAAAAAAGAAAAGATGTTATTATAGATGATCCTTTTGATATTTCTAAAAGAGAGCATATAACAACAATAGGGGCTAATAACAATAAATATTTCTTTGTTGAAGATACTGAATTAATTAAAGATATTATCGAGGTAGAATAATGGCAACTATAACACATACTAAAAAAAGAAAAACAAATGTTACTCATAACAAGAAAAGGAAAACATGTTCTTGTTGTGAGTCTATGAAATATGAAAAATATTTACTTAAAATATGGCACCCGCTACTAAGAAAAGAGTCTTGGACTTGTGATGAATGTGTGAATTATTACGGAACAAGAGTTGAAATATTACAAGAAAATAGCGATTGCAGTTAAAGCATTGCAATGTAAGGAGTAGAAAATGAAATTAATTAACCAGTTAAATAATTTAATGCATGAAAAAAATTATATTGGCAAGAAAAAAGATTTTGCTGATTTTTTATATGATAATGAAAAAGAGCTAATGACAGAATTAAACAATGTTAAGCATACTGATAAGGTGTATGTAAGTAAAAATTGCACATACTTAAAAACACTAAATTTAAAATTTTCACATGATGAATATAATATCGAAATATGGGTAGTTGTCAAAAGTACTTATAAGGAAATAAATAAATTGCTTCAATATCAGATTGAAAAAATAAGAAAAGAGCAGGAAAAATTAAATCTTAATGGAGCAGACAATGACTAGAATTGATAAATTAAAAAAGAAAATAAAAGCTTTAGAAGAAAAAAATAAAAAACTAAAGAAAAGTAAAAGTAATCATCACTATGAAATAAAAGAGCTTGAATTTAAAATTATGCAGCAAAATAATTTACTAGAAATGTATTCAAGTGAAGATTTTCAGAAAATGAAGCTCAAAGAGTTTCATAGAACTTGCATGAGAAAAGGCTTGTTTTCGTTCCCTGTTGATCAAAAATTTTATGATCATAACTATAAAGAAAATAAAGTTTTTTACACAGTAGCAAGCATACCAGTTGACATTGATCATCACTCAAGAATTTCATTAAAAGTATTTGTGGAACTTGAAAAGCCTAGTGAAATTACTGGAGCTGAAAAACGTTTAAAAATTCAAGAAATAATACTAATGTATAGAAGAAAAGGTATTAATATGAGCTTTGAGGAAGCGATGACAAGACATTACATTGACAGAGATAAAAATCAAGCTGCTCAAATTGGACTACAAGAGCACAAACTTTCTGAGCTAATTAATGAAGACTTTGTAACATGGGCTCATTCATGGGGGTTTGATGATTAACTATTTTATCATTGTCACTGTATCATTTTTAACAATTTTGCTAGTTTTCCCGTTATTTATATTTTTTATTGTTAATGGAATTATCAGGCTTAGGAGGAAAATATGAATTTAAGAGATTTATCTAAGAAAGAAGTAAGAATAAATAATTATAAATTAGTTAAATGCTCCTGTGGTCAAATAGGATTTAAAGCACATTATGTAATGCAGGAATGGAACAATGAAGGTTGTCCTTCTTGTGACACTTACGAGTATAGTGATACTGACTTAAATTCGCTGTGTAAAACTGAATTAATTTCACTTTGCAAAAACCTTGCAGATTCAGTTATTTTAATAAATCAAGACTAAATAGAGGTGTAAAATGTTAGATTTTTTTAGAAGGCAAGGGCAAACAGAGATGATTCAAGAAGTGGTTAACTTAGGAATAATTGTTGATTTTCAGAAAACTTTGAAAGCTTATGAAAACAAAAAAGATGATGAATTAAAAATTATATTTGCAGGATTGTTATTAAATTCTTTAAAGAGGAAAGTATGAGAGTTATAAAAATATATGTAGGATTAAAAAATTTAGAACACATACAATATAATCACAATGACTATGAGCTTATAAAAAATAGATTTGAATTAAGTGATGAATTGTCAGGTAAACTATGTGACTTCTTAGAGGAAAATGATTTTAAATTAGATGTGATTGACACATTTGACCCTCAAAGTTTATGGCAAGGCTTCAACTTTATTATTAACAATGTAGATATATCAGGGAACGGATTTTGCTTTACTGCTGAAAAACTAAGTGAATTTTTGGAGAAAAGCCATAAAACAAAAATTAAAAAGTTTGGCATAAAAAGAAGTGAGTTATCTAAAACCGAAAGGAAAGAGGTTGATGATTTTTTTAATAATAAAGTTAAAAAGGATTAATTATGTTTAGGTTTAATAAAAAAACTTTAAAAGAGTATGAAATAGCTGATTTTATTATAAAGGAAAAGGATTATAAAGATCATATTATTCACAAATTAATTAAAGACTTTAAGAGAAAGGATTTTTTAATGTGTAATTTTTGCCACAAGTATAAGGCTGGATATACAGAATTAAAAAAAGATAATGAAGGGTTTATGGTTAAGGCTGGAGCTTGTACAAAATGTACTATTATGATACTCAGAAAACCTTTATTTGACCCTAATAATATTACTCCTGAAAGCATGGCCAATCTTGCGATAGACCTTTTAAGTAATACTTTTTATAATGAGCTTGATAATCCTTTAGAGGATGTTATTTTGATAAAAAATAATGTTGTAAGTGAGGAATTATTTTTGAAACAAACTAGTATTACTTGTGAAACATACCCAAAAGAAATTGAATAATTAAATTAAACCTAAAACCTCAGCTTCAGACCTAGTCCACCATCTCCAAATGTAAACCTCTAAATTATTTATCTTAACTTTTGTTTTTAACTGCACGCATCTGATTTTTTTTGCATCTATCTTGTCACAAATAGCGACTCTTGTAGATGGTAAAGGTAAGCCAGGGTTATACTCTTCATAGCTTCCTGCTCCAAATTTATCAACCAGCTGATAGTAAAGCTCTTGCATGATTTCATAAAGTAAATCTTCAGCAAAACTATAATCACCTTTATCAATTAACTCCTGCATTTCTTTACGAAATAAATCATCAGCTTTTTCTCTAGAGCATTTTGAAAATCTAGAATATCTAAAGTCATGTCTCAGACAAGCAGGATAAAATATAAGATTAGCTTCTATACCTATTTTTTTTACAAGAGAGTTTCCGCATCCATTACAGACTGTCTCCATATCATAGATATTAGGCTCAATTTCTCCAGTATTTTCTTTTAATATTATAGTTTTAACATCTTCTGCAGGTGGCTTTTTACCTCTCTTTGTGCTGCAACTCCAGCACAAGGGAATTACGAAATCTTGCACTTGCATTCTTGTAGTTGCAGGTTTATAGCAATCAACACATCTTATTATTATCGGTTTTGGCATAAATTAGTCCTTTTTAATATATTTTTTATTTTCCTCTCTCAATTTATTGTTCGCTTTTTTTAATCTTTTTATTTCATCTTTATATTCTTGCTCTTTTTTTTTATCCATCTGTTAAAGCCTTCTTCATATTTCTTTTAATAAACCTTCTCTTAGTTACAAATCTTCTATTAGTATTTAAAGAAACATGCACAAAAGTAGTATATAAAATAACTTGTCTTAATTCATCACCAAAATTTTTTATTAAAAAATCATAATACATTTTTAATTTATTTTTATCCAATATTCTTACACCTTCTTTAGTATAAAAATGTAAATCATCAGCCTCGATTTCAGGATGCTGAGAGAATAAAGCTCCACCAATTTTTTTATTTATTTTTGGAGTTCTTATTGCAGAACCACTTTTTACAATAACATTAAAAGCTTTAAGGAATGCATTATTTATCCTATTGTGAGTATCTAGCAATCTCAAGGCTTTTAATATCATTGTATCTGTTAAAACTAAAGTATCGTGATGATTTGAAACTAAAATAGGAGCAAATAAGTTATTGAAATAAATTTTATTTTCATCATTTTTTTTATAAATTTTGTTATTTTGATGTAAAGTTATAGATATACTCATATCATTTCCTGCGCTGGTAAATTTTCTACAGTAATAAATCCATTATCTTTTATATACTTATCTATATCATTAATTTCAGTCTGTGTAGGGGTACTATATCTACCCTTTTGAGTTATTCCATTCACCTCTCTTGTAAAATCGAAAACGCGCACTAAGAGGTACCTATACTCTCCAATATCCACGAAAGATAACTTATGCCCTATGTCATCGTCTGCGTAGATAGAAAGCCCATGTCTGCGAAGTATACGAGCTAAATCTGCACCTACTCGAGTGCTTATTTTCCCCTCTTTTACATCTTGTATTTTAACTTTTATATACATCTTTACCTCTATTTACTGTGTGCTTTTGTGACAACAGTATTAATGCTAAGTTCTGTTAACACATTTGCAGCAATAGAACTTTTTACAACTAATTGTAATTTATCGCCTGTTTGAATTTCTTCTGTTGTACCATTACTTAAGCTTCCTAAGCTTCCTGTAGAAAACTCTCTAGGCTTATCCGAGCCTGCAATTTCTGTCTCTATAGTAGCTCTAGTTTTAAGTACAGCAAAAGTAAGAGTTGCTCCATTTTTACTACATTTTGTAGATACAAAGTAGTTTATTTTTAAGATTCTATTTATCAAACTTGCATAACTAATAGAGTCTCCATTTTCTGTAAAACCTTCTGTACTTTTTCTAATTAAAATACCGCTTAAAGGGTACCATCTGTCAGCATCTGTGCAAGTAATAGTCCCATTTCTGAGATAAGAACTCGCTATTATTTCTTCTTCTATAGTATCCAGCAACTGGTTTAAACTATCTACGCTTCTATTTAATAATTGTGTCATCTTTTCCTCCTCTAAGGGATTAATACTAGTAAGTTGTTTAAACTGTAAACTGGGTTACCATCTATGTTTAATAAGATATCCACTCCAGTAGATGCCTTAATACATTTTTGAGCTTCTATAGCTTCTTTTTCAGTCAAAAATTTGTCATAAAAAACCATGAATTTATGTTTATTTTCTTCTGTGTTAGATAAGGCAGATATCCCAAGAGTCCCATAAAAAGTCTGCCAATCTGCATAAAAAAGAGGATTTACAATGTCCCCATCTATTACGGTTTTTAGGGTTGCAGGAAGTTGTATTGCACTCTCTGCATTATTATGCCAAGCACCACCTAAATTTGTACTCGCAAAGATGTATCCTGCTTCGATAACAGTAGAGCCGACAGGCACTCTTATTTCTTCTCCTGCAACTCCATTTGTCCATAAATCGAAGCCCTTTATATTATAATGATAAACGTCTTGTTTTCCCCATAAAGTGGGCATAGAAAAGCCTAAAATTGTAGCATCTCCACCCACTCCAACATTATGCAAGATTGTAGATTTTCCACCTTCAGCACAATTAAATTCTGCATCTCCATGCTTGAACCACGCTACATCGGCGTCTAGGCGAAATAAACCCCCCGTCTGAGCTAGAATATTAAGTTCAGATAATCCTGCATGAATCTCTGTGATTCCAAGATTATACTGCCCAGAAACCCCATTTAAAACAAAGTCTAAAATGCCATTATTAAACTCGTAAAGCAATGTATTCCAGCCTAAAGGCACTGTAAAATCAGCGCTAGCTTCCATAACCCCGTCTGAGCTATAAAACATTCTAATAATCGTAGAAGTTAACTGATAAAAGGTTAGCTCTCTATTAGCAGTAGGTAGCCATTTTCCCCCAATAGAGCCCGTATTTCCTCGATTATTAACAATAAAGCCACCTGTGAAATTTGTACCGTTATGGAGTACGACAGGTACTGTTTTCGCATAGACAGCACCATCTCCAACAAGACAATTACTTTGTACTAACTGTGCATCATTTCCATTTCCTGATTCATCCAAAACTAGCCCATCTGTAGAAGGTGCTTGTTTAAAAAAATATTGAGCAACATGGCCAGAAGGAAGCTTACACCCTCCATGTAAAAAAGGTTTAAATCCAAAATTAAAAGGTTTCGGGCATTTTCTTAATATTTTAGGTTTTTTTATGCATTTAATTAACATAATTATACTCCACCATTTCCACCAACTAAAACCTTAATTTGCAAATCAACATCGCTTTGACTTTTGCAAATCAAGACTTTAAATTGGTCTAGTGCAAAAGTTTCTGGATACATCCCTATAAGCCTATCATCTTGTCTTAATCTTATCTTTGCAGGAACTTTTCCATCTAAACCCTTTTTATAATTATTAAATCTACCTGTCACAACTCCAGTTCCTGAATTAAAACCAGCCACTTTAAAAGTGTTTATTATTTCATCAAGAGCAGTTAAAACCTGTAGTTCATCGCCATATCTTAAATCTTCAGCATCAATAGCAGTTACAAGGGTAAAAGATGTTTCAAGGGTATCAAAACTAGAGATATTTTTAAAGCTCTCAGCCTCTCTGATTTTAACCTTACTTAAATCAGGTTGTGGGGTTTGATTATTCATATAATGTACAATTGCATCAGAATCAAGAGGCATTATTTGAGCATAACTAGAGCTGTTATCTTCTTTGATTTGAAAAATATGTGTTGTTCCTAATATCAAGCCTTCTATCATCTTATTCTCCTTTACTATCTAAACATTCATAAAATTTAACATCAAAATCTCTAAAACTAGAGCTACAAGTAGATTTCGCATACTCATAGTCATTACTGTTTTTAAAAATAGCTGCTATACAATCTTTATAGTCTTGCCCTAGATTATTTTTTATATCATCTACACAAGTGTAAACTATTTCTTTATCTAAGCCAACAGGTAAAATCTCACCTTTTTTTTCCTCACAACCTAATAACATAAAAAGAACTAGAACTAAAAGAAAATTACGCATTTTTACCTCCCAAAATCACAATTAAAATAGTCAGTACTCAAAGCCTTATTTTTGAATAAAGTAGAGTAATTAACAGGTCTTAATCTAGAAGTATTACTATAACACCCTTTATCAAAACCTCCATTCTCTGTAAGTATAGCAAAAAAATCAAAATTATAAAAGCTTGAAGTTGCCATATTGTGAATTGCATTGACATGAAAATTCGTGTAACTACTATTATTATTTACATCATTAAGTTTTCCGAGCCTGGCTCTGTTCGTATAGTTGCTACTATCTTTAAATTTAGACTCCCAGTTTGGCAAAAGTAACACTATGCTTTCTGGATCAGACTTACCATTATTAAACAGAATCTCGAAATTACTATTGTTTGTGATTTGAAAAGTAACCTGATGTAAAAAGCCTGATGCGATAGTTGAAGAAGTATGAGTGAGAACCGCCCTTGTTATGCCATCCTCTTTTATGCTAACAGATGTTAGGTCATTGTCTGCACTGATATAATTTAACTGCATTGGATAGTCTCTAGTGTTACAAAACGGATTCTTTAATGCACTAAAGAATATTTTATCAACATTGCTTGAGCCACTTCTAAAAAAATTAGCTTGACCAAAAAGATTAATATCTTGTTGAAACTTAATAAAATCAATATTTGCACTAAAAGGATTATTCAAGTAGCTAGGTACTATTGTTTTCCTGCTTTGCTCTGTCTGCATCATATACATAACTTCACTTCTTGAAAATGTAGCTGGAGAAGCAAATGAGTCATTGATACTATCAACCAGAATAAAATTTGCTGCAATAATTGGTTGCAATGAAAAAGTAATTATCTTAGTGTTAACTAAAAAATCTCTTTCATTTTCAGTTACAGTTATCTTTTTATCTTCTTTGTTTAATAGTGTTTTAGAAATTAGATTTCCACCTAAATCTCTAAAAATTATATCATCAGAATCGATAGGGCTATCATCAACAAATGCATAGTAGTCTCCTGCCTGTCTGCTATCATATTTTATAAATAAAAAAGATATAATTCTTACATTCCCTACACTATAAAGAATCTGAGACCCCCTATTTGTTAAGTCAATTCCTGTTATTCCACAACTAAAACCTAGGCCTTCAATATTTTTCATCCTAAAAATATCATTTCTTATTTCATTTGCGGGTAACCTATTACCAGCTTTGCATATTCCAGCTATATTAATCAAACTATTTCTCCTGCTAAATTAAGATGTAGATGTCCAGATCCAATATCACCCTGTGTATTATCTGCATAGGTCACTACAACCTCTTTATCATCAATTGCAGAATACCCGAAAAGTTGAATTTCTGTTGCTGTTACATTAATTATTTCGAATACTCCAATAAGGGTATTATTATAATCATATATAGACAGGTAACGATCTATAAATAAGTAATCATACAAGAAATGACTAGCAAGGTTTAAATCTTTTTCTGATGTATACAAAAATGTACTAGCGATTTCTCCAGAAGTCAAAGCCAGTGTATCGCTTCCAGCAACAGTACTTTTCATTATCATGGCTAATCCAACTGGTTTATGTGCCACTACATCCAGAAGCACAAATTTAACTTTATTTCCACTTATTCCCAGACAATACATTACTACATCTGTATTTATTGTAAAAAGTGTAAATAATTCAGTATTTAACTCATCTGATTTATAATACTTGTTAGGCTTAAAAGGCCTTGCTCCACTTCCATCTCCTTTATATCTTGTTGTATCAATGCTTAATTCACCAACAATATTGCTAAAAGTCTCAACATATTCTCGGCCTATTTCTCTTGCAACAGTTAAAGCCCTTGTAGGGTATGTATTAAAGACTATATTCGTTGTATCTATATCAGCCATGCTTCCGCTTATAGCACCCCCAGTAGTAGACCCACTGCTCTTTACAACACTATCTTCATATTCATTTATATTATTCTCTGTCTTGGAGATATAACTAAAATTAAGTAAACAGCCTGCAAGATTTATTTTAAAATCACTTACCCATGAACCACCAAAAAGAACTTTATTTGTCAAGGTTGTAACATTAAAAGTATTAAAAACACTTAAGCCTAACAGTTTTCTGACTTTAAATACTCCATTATCAAATATTAAAAAACTCATATTTGCTGAAAGTATGGATTCAAAAACATCTTTTAAATTTATAGTAAAATATCCAGTTTCATCATAGTCATCGAGTTTTAGATACCCATTTTTAACATTGCTGCTTACTTGCATATCTAAAAAATCATTAAATCCAAAAATATTATAATCTGTTATTAACTTATCTATTGTTAATTTACTTTTTACACTGTTTAAAAATATATTGTTTTTTAACTTTTTTATAATAGACTCAAAGGTTATTAATACACCTGCACCAACACTTTTTAAATCAGAAATATAAACCTTTCTAACAAGTTTGTCTTCTGCATCGTAAATGTCAGCCTCTAGTCCAATTGGCGACCATCTAGCACCAGTAAAACATCTTATGCCAGAACTGAAAGACGGATTAAAAACATGGTTTGCTCTTCTTGTTCCATATTGTCCTCTAGAGCAAGAATATCTACCATCTCCAAGATTTGTATTTATTTTAATAATTTCATCATCAATAAAAATGTAAGTCCCTATAGTGATAGAATTATTGTCTAAATAAATCTCTAAATCACTATGCTCTAAATCTGCAACTAAAGTGTAATCATCTATTGTTCCACCATTTTTAAAATAATCCTGGTTAGGGAATCTTTCAGAAAATGCACTATAAGAATATTTAAAAGTCATTAAGTCAACAACAGGCTCATCAAAATAAGAGTCTCTATCAAATCTTAACTCTGGATTTCCAATTGTTTTAAATACAATTCTATACCTCACGAGGCAACCTCTCTTCTATCATTATCAAATCAACCTGTTCTATTCTTAAATAATCCACTTTATTAACTATATTATCATTTTCATTTATTAAAATCTTATACTTAGTAATAATAAAACTAGTATTAATCCACTCAAAAACAGCATGCCTTGCATAAGCAAGAAAAGTGTCTAATTCAATTAATCTTTCTTTTGTTATAGTATACCTATTTCTAACACCTCTTCGCTTCATATAAGGAGTACTATAAACATCACTCATCGTTATTTCAGATTTCCCACTTCCCCAACTTCTAGGGGTACCAAGATTAAAACCTCCTCTCATAGCAGTATTAGCTAGAGAAAGATAAAAAGGAAGTCTTACAGCTCCAATAAATCTAGAAATAATACTTCCTGGGCTTAATTCATTTATAGAATCCACGCTTGCAATAATAGGATCAAATATAGTTGTAAAACCTAACATATCTGATAATATATTTCCCCCCCCCACATTTATAATTTGCACCTGCACTAAGTCTGTTTTAGTAAAAACAAGTTTATCTGTATCATCTGCATCAAGAGTTAAAGAGATGCTATGATTTGTAAATAATTCACTTATTAGTTCATCTATAGATAAATCAGTTAATGCAGTAAATGTTTCAGCTGGAGAAGCTCCAAAATAAAACTTTATTTGAGAATCCTTTATATTAAACACTTTTTCACTTTTTAAAATTATCATATTGACCCTTTTATTTTAGCCATACTGTCATCTAATGCAATTAGCCATTGTTCCTCACGAGGAAATAAATTAACAACAGTCTCTTGCTTATATTCATCATCAAGCTTAATTCTATCATTAACGGCTTGCTCTTTGCTTGTATCGCTGGATTCTGTTTCAGAGACTCCAGGGCTTCCTGCAAGGGCTTTTCCTGCATATCCCATTGCAACACCTGTTCCTATCTCTAAAGCACCAACCGCTGCAAGAGCAGCACCTGAAAAAGGCATTAAAGGGTTTGCACTTAATCCAGCAGCAATAAGGATATTTTTAGTACCATCTGCAACAAGAGCTCCTCCTGCTTGCTTCATAGCAAGCCCAACCATTTCAAATAAACTATGCTCTTGGTCATCCAGCATTGCAGAATACATTGCATTAGATGCACTTATTATTCTTGAGCCTACAGCCTCTTTTAACTTTACTCTTTGTTTATCTTTCTTTTCTTCTTCCTCTAGTTGTTTAGATGCAAGAATACCAGCTTCTGTATACATGCCTTTAAGTGCTTCTAAGTTCTTTTCTGCAACAGTTTTGAGTGATTCAGCTTCTGCATCTATAACTTCTTTATATATATTACTTAACTGAGCAATCAATTTTTCATTTGAATCAATTCTCTTTTGATTATCAATTTCAGTCTGCTTGTCAATTTCATTTTGTGCTTTTGCTCTTAATACAAGCTCTTCTAGTTGCACCTTAGTGTATTCTTTAGAATCCTGTTTAGCATCTTTAAGCCTTGTATTATAATGCTTAACATAAGCATCTACTGTTGCAAAATTCTTTGCAGTAAATTTATCCTCTAGAGATGCAAGCTCTAACCCTAATGCAAGCCTTTGAGCATTATATTTCTTTTTATTTGCAATTTTCTTTTTATCAAATTTCTCTTGCTCTTCTATTGTTTTCTTTTTAAAGAGTTTAAATTCACCAAATGCTGTTTTTATAGATTCTTCAGATAAAGTACCCTGAGCCTCTTCCTCAGCCATTCTTGCCCTAAAAATAGCAGATTCTGCTATTTCTACCTTCATTGCTTTTGCCCAGGATAAACCAGTCTGCATTAAAAGATTATTTCTCATAAGTGCAAGTTCAACTTCTTTTTCACTTGTCACAACTTCAACAGCAAGCCCATTTCTAGCCTCATAAAGCTCAACTGCTTCAGATTGGCTAATATTTTGAGCCCTCATGATTTCTAGAACAGCATTAGCTTTAGTTTGATTATCAGCCAAACCTTCACCAATAGATGTTCCAAAGTCCATAACTTTAACTAAAGCCGTTGTAGCACCATCTTTGATAGTTTTCCATAAATTAGAAACCTTTTGAAGTTTTTCAATATTCTTTACATGAACATTATTTGATATATCTCCATATTCTTTTACTTTCTCTGCTCCTGCATCCATCATCGCATTAAGTAGAGCAGTTTTTTTCTCTATATCTGTTAAAGAGTCTGCTGTTTTACCAATTTGTAATGCATAGGCCTTATATTCCGCTTGTGCATTAACAATAATACCTGTATTCTCCATTATAGCAGGGCTCATTCTAGCAATACCAGTTATAAAACCGTCTACAACATCTTCAACCCCTAAATTCTGAGCCAAAGCAAGCTTGGTTGATACTTTTATCAACTCTTCATATTTCTCAGCAGTAATTGGAACACCACGGATCAATGCAGCATTCATTGTTGCAGCCATATCACTAGCCCTTAACATACCCATACTTAAAGACTCTGTCTTTACTACCATGTCTGCAAGTTCTTTATTCGCTGTCTCAAGCATATCGAAACTAAGCAACTTTCTTTCCATCGCAATACTAGCTTCAACAATTTTCTCCATTGCATAGAGACTTGCTCCAAGCGCAGCAGTATATTTCATTACACTTTCAGCCATATCGCCAAAACTTCTTGCAGTCTCTTTGCTTGCACTATCACTATCATCACCAACACTTTTTAACTCTTTTTTAACAAGTCTTAATTGCTCAATAGTTTGCTGTACATCAGCGATAAGTTTTAAATTGGCTGTATTACCTTCTGTCATTTAGCTCTCCTGCATTCGCTTTCGCTCCTCTTCTTTTTGCCCTAAATATATTTCTCCATATTCATATATTAACCCATGCTCTACACTTATGTTTAATAGATTTAAAGAAGATCTTCTTAGTCTATTAAACAGCCTGTAAATCTCTGTATACTCCATATAGTACCAAACAGGACATATAGAAACATACATGTTTTCAGAACCTGTTGCAGCAAAAAAATAGTCTCCGCCTTGCCTCTCGGCCTCAGGGATATAACCACAGTTATTAACCCTCTGATGCTTACTTTTCTTGCAGTTATGACAATTTCTCAGTATTTGTCCACCTTCAATTACGGCTACTACTTTTTTTTTAAATCTATCTTGTACTGAGCAAAACCTACCAGAATCTGATACATTGTGTTATAACTATCAAGTAGAGACTCCTCTGCAAGTTCTACAATATTATCTTTCCCCCACATACCTAGCTCTTGAATAAATTCTAAAGGTGCTGACTCCAAATTCTGAAATAAATCTATACTTACAAGCATATTTCTTAATTTATCATCTTTTTCGTTTTCATATTTTTTAAGCAAGCCTCTTACATCAACAATTTTATCAATTTTTTTCTTAAAAATATCCATTTGCAATTCTTTTGTCAAGTCTAGCTTTTTAACTGTATAATCAATTTTTAACAAAGTTTTAACTAAAAAGTCCTCTCCATATTCTAGCTTAACAACCTTGCTTTCATTATTTTTAATATTTTTTTCTTTTTGAATATTTTTTTCTCTTTTCTTTGCTTTCTTGTCTTTTTTTTGTTTTCGGTTTTTTCCAAGCATTGTTAACTCCATTTTCGGTTTGTAAAATAAAAAAAAGTGGGCTGTAAAACCGAAAAGAAAACAGCCCACGATAAGCCCAGTTTAGGCTTATTTTCATTATTGAGGCAAAATAATAACAGGCTCTTTATCCGTCCTGTGATTCACATTTGCAACAACAGATATTGTAGAGTATTTATCATTTATAGCTCCTCTATCTTTTGTAACAAATTTAACTCCATCAGCTTCAAAAGCATAATCTTTTTGACTTAAAAAGAAAGCATTGTCAGTTAAAGCTGATGCATCAGGTCCAAACAATTCAAGGTTGATAGCATTATTATCAAACATTAGCTCACCCTTGATAGATGGCTCTGTATACCACCCCGTAATATTATTAACCCCTCCAACATGAGTTCCAGGGTTAACTGTATGCTCTACATTTATTTCATTTAAAACAGGCATTGCTGTAACATAAAGCCCAGTTGCAGGATCTTTAACAACTGCAACCTGAAAATTGAATTTAATAGGGTTATATTGCCCTTCTAAAGTTATATTAGTGGGCTTTGTATATCTCACCTTGTTTGCATCTTTATATGCAACACTAGCAGACATAATGTTATACATGTGCTTACCTTGCTTATCAACTGGATGGTCTTCTTTAATTGCTAGACTAGCACCTTTCATAACCTCGACTTTACCATCGTTATCAACGATTATAAATTGAAAAGTAACTGTATCTTTAGGCCTTGCAACTTTACATTTTGTCTGATTATTAACATCTGCTGTTGCAACCATAACAAGCAAGTCATCATCAGTTACTGGGTATTCTAAAACAAAGTCATCGAGTGAGACAGTCTTAATCTTATAAATAGATGTCTTATTGCCACTTTTGACAACCTGGATAAAATCTCCAGATGCAAAACCTGAGCCACTTGCAACAGTTAAAGTCGTAACACCACTTACTGTTGAAACTGAAGAAATTGTTGTAGTGTTTGATTTTTCTTCAAGTTCACCTAGTCCAGCCTCAATTAGAGCTTTATTAACAGCTGTTGCTAAACAGGATTTATCAAGATTTTTTGATGCATCAAGTTTTCCTGTAATTCTTCCTGCTGATATATCAGCATCAAGCTTTCTTTCATCATTCATATAAACTATTTCTAATAGTTCAGTTACACTTTCATACTTAAATCCATCATTTTCAAACTTTATTTGCTGTACTGGATTTAAAGGGTTATATTCTTCTGCAAAACCATCCTCTACTCTCACATAAATACTTTTATTAGCATCAATATTAAAACTTGTCATCTTCACCTCTTAATTATAAAGTTAGCTCTAAGTAAATTCTGCAAGACTGGTCAAGCCATTCACTTCTTGCAACAAAAAACTCCTCAAAATCCTCTACTACTTTTTCATTTATTTTCACATACTCGCCATAATTTACATAAGAAACCACTAACTCTATTTTGTAATTATTATAGTCACCATTTGGGGTGTTATAACTTTTATCAACTCTATAGTAGTTAGTTTCTTCATCTGTTTGACTACTTTTATAATGTAGTCCGTTTCTATTCATTATTGTCTCAGTCAATTCTTTTAAGTCTTCTTCATTTTTTACACTAACAACGATTTGATCAAGCATATCAGACCCCTAAAGAAAAATCAATTGAATTATCATTATCATTATTAGGATCTAAAACCTCGGTATTAGTTAGCGATTTATCTTTTGCTACTTTTATCTTATTTCTTATTCTACCTAATGCTTTATAGTATTCTGTATCAGCTTTAGTTACAGGACTATCACCTTTACCAGCTTCAATTTTTTGAACCATTTTTAAAATCATTAAACCTTTCAGCTGTCCGATTCCTACAACATTTATAAAGCTAGCATCAAAACTAAAATCAGCAAGAATACTATCGACTGCAGTTCTTGAATGCAGCTCAATATCATAATCAGCAGCAAGACCATGATAATTAGCTTTCATTTCTGCAAAAGGAATTTTAATTGCAAGAAAAACACTATTTACAAACAATGTCTCTGCGTCTGAAAAATAATATATTCCTTCCTTCATTGTTGCCAATAAAGTGACTAATGTTGCTTCACTTATTATAGTTATATCAGTTCCTGAGTTTTCAGGTATATGCTCTCCAAACTCAATTCTATTTGCTCCAATACCTTTTATATAATTATTTCTAGGCACTCCACTTTGACCAGTTATTTTAACACTATCTCCAACCCCTAAAGAGTTTGGAATTGATGTAAATTCAGCAATAGTATTACTGAATAAAACCCCGTTAACTGGAGCAGGGGAAACTGCATTATAATCAGTCCCATTAACAAGTAAATTTCCATCACAATCAGTTATTTTACCTGTAAAACCTACTTTCTTAAATGTCCCTAATTCACTTGTTAAAATCATAATAACCTATTATAAAAATCCTGCATCTCTAAAGGCTTCATTTATTGCGCTGTATAATTCTTTTCTCAAAGCCTTTCCCCAAATAAGCACTTGCCAATTTTTTTTTCTATGAATTTCTCTCATTTTTAAATTGTTTGCTTCACCATTTAAAAATATTTCAAATCCACCATTATAAACTCTAAAATTTATACTTAAAACCATTTGCGATGTAACCTGTAAGTTTACTTCACCACTGTAGCCGTTTTTTATTTTCCAAGCCTTGTATTTAGGATCATAACTCAAGAATTTCGCCCCTTCGGCATTTCGCCCCTGGTTAATTAATCTTTTTATCTTAGAGTAAATTCTTGCAGCTATTCTATCCCAGTAGTAACGCTGGAGCTTGGTTAAGCTTTCATCTAAGGCTGTAGAGTCAAAATTAAATGTAATTCCATCAGCCATTGTCTACCTTCTTCTTTAATTTTTCAACTTCATCAACTGGAATTAAAACAAAAGAATCTCTACACCCAGGATGCCCACCATTTGAAAAAATATCAGGCTTAATCCTTATCCATTCAGCACGAGTTTTGACTTGATTAATCAAGTTCATGCAAAAATCATCTTTCCTTTTATCAACTGGGCCAACATATTGGTATTGATCACCTTCTTTTTCTATTTTTAAAAAAACTTGGTTTTGAAATTCCCTGTTAGCAATACTTAAAGATTCTTTCAATAAAAATTTAGACTTATTTAAACTTTTATTAATTTTAACTGATAAATCTTTTGCAATACTGGTTGTTCCTGCATCAGTTAGTGTCAATATTGCACTATCTAAAACATCATTAAATATTGCAGAAGGAATCCTTGATGTTGTTGCATTAACTAAACTATATATATCATTTAAAAAATTAGCTCTACCAATACTTACATTGTACAGCCTTTCAAAACTGCTTACAGCTTCACCAATTTTTCTTCTAAGTGCAATATTTGTAATTTTTTGTAATTTATCTATATCTTTATCTAAAAAAAGGAAAGTACCACTGCTAAATAAAGTATTATTAGGTTTTATTTTTGCAATAGCCTTTCCTAAATCTTTTTCTTTTACTGCATCTCTTATTTTTTTCTCAGTTAAAGAAATAAGAACATTACTATATTTATCAATACTTTCATCAATAACCTTATCAATAACTTTTGGTAAATCAGTAATGTTCATTTTCTAACCTCTAAGGAGCAACAGGTACAATACCTTTATAGATTCCATTTGGATTTAAACAAACAATATCACCGCTTATAAAACCATAGATAGTAGCTCCAAGCAGTGTATCCCACTTAATTTCAAATCTAAAACCCATAGAGTCATTAATACCATCATCGTGATAAACTCTTGCGATATCAGCTGTATCACCAACACCAATAAAGTTATCAGGATTTGCACTGTCATAGTAAGAACCTGTTGCTTTCATTCCGTTTTTGCCAGGAATAACATTATCACCATACTGTCTTTCTTGAATATTTCTTACTTTTTCACCAGTAAAAACATCAGCTGCAAGTTGTGGATCTGAAGCATGTAATAAAAAGATAACTTTATCTACTCCAAAAGTATAATTGTTAACATTTACTTGAAATGCTTCAAAAGTGTTAACCATGGCTTTATAAGGATTTTTATCAGTTGTTGATAAAGCTGTAATACCTTTATTTCCATAATTAAAATTATCAGGTCTATCACTTGCATCACCAACAAGAGGTAAAATACCAAAAGCTTTTTGATAAGTCTTTGCACTTGCAGTTCCGATATTGATAAAAAAGTCAATTGTTTGCTGTCTTGCATGATTTCTTAATTTATCAATAAAATCTGTTATTACTGGCTTTATTTTTTCATTTGACATTAACCCAACAACATTTGCACTTGCTAGCCTTCTTGTCATCATATCACCATTAATTCCAAAATCACTGCATTTATCAACAGGAATAGTAAAATCAATACCAGGAGAGTTTGGCAATTTATACTTTCCAGCTGTTGCAGAGCCATCTAAAATATTTGCATTATGGTTACCGCCTTGGTAAGCACCCTTATCATCTCTTTCAGTTACTTCATTTGCAAATGTGATTAAACTATCAGTAAAATCTCTATGTTTATGAGATTTTACATTTCCCCATGTGAATACATCAATTAAATCTCTATATTCACTAACTTTTGGTGCGATAAAATAATGTAAAATCCCTAGCCATTCTTCTTTTGTTGTGGTGTTTTGATCTGGCATCTCTATTCTCCTTTATTTAAAAAATCTTTAATAACCTTTAAAATTGCTTTCTTGTTTCCTAGGCCTTTAATATCAACATTTTTTGCAGCACACCACTCAGATAATTGATAAGTATCTAAACCTTTTAAAGCATCATAACTTTTTTTAGCATCATTTTCAAGTTTCAAGTTATTACTTGCGAACTTTTCTTTTTCAGAATCCATTTTTTTTAATGAAAAGTCTTTAGTTCTTGATAAAGAAACTTTAATTTTTGCAATGTCAAGTGTTGCTGTTATTTCTAGCTCTTTATCAAACATTTTTACAAGACTGTAAACATTTATCTTTTTTAATTTTCTAATTGTTGTATCAAGATTTTCAAGTAAAACCTCTCTTTCTTCAGCTGTAAGAGATTCTATAAGCATCTTAGACATCTTTAAGTACTTATCACTTGTTGCGAATACAACATGATCTTTTTTAATGAAAATTTCATAATCAGGAAAATCTTTTACAAAAAGCCATTGATTTTGGTCAAAAAATTCTTTAAATTCCGCAATTGTTTTAACTTCAATCCAATCATTATCATTCCTAAAATCATAAGGTAAAGGCACTGTATAACCAGGCCTTGTTATATCAATTTTTCTATGAATTATTGCATTAGCAATTTCTTTAGTTGAATTAATCTTTTGTTTTCTCATTTCTCAACTCCTATTAGTATTTTTTTGTATTGTAAGCGTCATTTAATTCTTTTACTGCATTTGTTGTTCTTGCACTCCAATTTGAATTACTATTGCTACTTTTCTGATTTATGTCAAGGTCGTGATAGTGCTTCTTATTAGTATTTACACCTAAAAGAGTTAGATAATTGCTTAATTCAGAACTACTTGAATTTTCAATATTGATATTTGCAGCTTTTAAAGTCTTTTTATGATCATCTGTCAGACTTGTTACAAGTGCAAGTTTTTCCTTTTTTTCATTCTCTTCAGCAATTTTTAAAGCTTCTTGTTTTGCTTCTTGAGCTTTTTTAGCATCTCTTGCATCAAGAAATTCTTGCATTTCAGATTTAGTCATTGGTTTTTCATTAACCTTTTTATCTTCTTTTTTAGATTTCTCAGGCTCTTGATTATCAACAATAGACTTCATTAAAGCCTGCATATTTTGATTCAATATATTAAACTGATCAACAGTAACATATTTGTCAGCCTCATTGTTTTCATTATCAAGATTTTCATCAAGATTTTCATTGTTTTCATTATCAAGATTTTCGTCAAGATTTTCATTGTTTTCATTATCAAGATTTTCAGTTTTTAGATCTACCATCTTACAGCTCCTTGCTGTTATCTTTAACAGCTAATTTATTAATTTCAGCAATCTTTTGTTCTGCAAGAGAAAGAGGAATGTCTCTAACATAACTATAAGCTTCAGCATCTGTATAGTAATTCCCTAGTCTCATCGCATCAGCAAAATCAAGTATATTCATGGGGTCAGCCTTAACCTCTAGAGGCCTAAAAATAATACCTTCATAGTTAAAGTTTTGCCCTGTCATTTCCTCCATCTTCTCAACAAGTTTTCTATTAAAAGTTTTAGCTTCAGACCTCTTCTTGTTTCTAACTTTATTTAGGTCTTCCATCTCTAACCTTTTATGCTCGCCACTCTCTTGAGAATTTCTTGAATTAGCAGCAATAACACTACTTTTGCTTACTCCAAGTTCAAGAGCTTTTTGAGTTAATATTTCCCCTTCAACATATAAAGCATCTTTTAAAACTTGAATATCCCCCATATCAAAGACCTCAGCTTTTGATTCTGTTGTAAGCTTTAAAGCTTTTCCAGTCCTTCCAAGGCCTTTAACACCTTTTTTAAATTCCTCTCCACCTTCTTCAGTCATAAAGATAATTTGACTTAAAAGTTTAGGCTCTGCATTAAACCAGCCCCAAGATAAAGTTGAAATAAAAGACCATTCTAAATCAACAAGAGGGTTTCCAAGTGCTTTTTCTAATCTATATTTAGATCTTTCAATAAATGGCATCACTTCAATTTCACCAATATTTTCACCATACTGCTTTACATATTTAGATTGATCATTATAGTAAGTAAAACTCTTAACTACACTATCAAGTGGTTTATCTACTGCATAAATAAATATTTTACCCTTTTTATCATCATTTTTACTAGCTTCAACTTCATCAAGATTAACATCAGCAGACAAGCTACCTTCAAAGCCTTGACTTGTCATATCAACACCTTCAGTTTCATCATCAACTTGAGCTCCGAAAAGTAGCCCAGCACCTGTTGTTTTTTGATTAAAAGAAGTCCTTACATAACTACTTAAATCTTTAACATTTTTTTCAGGAATATAAATAATTGTTGTTTCATCATCATGTTTTAAAAACCAAGTACCACTTTTTTCATCATTAAAATATTGTGTTGCATCAAGAGCAACTACCTCAAGTTGGTCTCTCTCCTTGACAGGTTTAAATTTAATCATTGCAGCTGATTTACCACAGCAGTTAAGATAAATATCTGTATTTTGCTGAGCTTGATTAAAATCACCTATATCAATCAAACCTTTAAAGTCAACAACTTGCTCAAAATCTTCAGTAAATAAATTGCTTGTTGCATCCATTAAACTAGTAAAGAATCTCAATTCAAGAATTGTCATCTTGCCATTATCTTTAAATCTTGTCCTGACATAATCTTCAATGTCACTCCAATCTGTTTTAAAGTAACAAGACATTGTTTTGTTTAGATTATCAAAATCAGGAATAGTTTTTGGATCAATCTTTTCTTTTTTTCTTTTAGCCACCTAGCCCTCCTATCCAATTTGTTCAATTGTTGTAGTTCCCCAAACACCTTTCCATAAGTACGACAAGGCATCCCCTACATGAGAGTGTTCATCTTTATTAACACTATCAGTTTTTTCATTATATGCATAACTCTCTATATTTACAATAAGAGCTCTATTTTTTTTATTTATTAATATTTTATTGTGTTTAAAATCTTGTCTCATAAGAGCATGTGTTTTATATATCTGTGTATTACTTACACCATACAAGTCAAGCCCTTCTTTTCTTAAAAGTGAAGCAATACCAAAACCTTTGAATGATACCTGAGCCTTACTTGCAATATCAACATAAATTGGGGCTTTCTCATGCCCTTGATCTTGAAACCAGTTTTTCACATCAAGGGGCTGAAAGTCATTAACTTTAAATACATCATCTAGTATTAAAGTCCCATTAGTTTTATGTGCCCAGCCTGTTAAATAAACTTGACTAGTACCACCATTATCACCGCCTGAAACTCTTATATAATCAGGGTTTGCTCTAATCGCTCTTTCATCTAAATCAATATAATTTTCTTCATCAATATCTTTCCAGACTCTACCGCGTCTAGCCTTGGTCGGATTAATATCAAGCTCTCTTGCCATCAACACATCATCATAGCCAATTTTAGCAGCCTGATAGTCATACCAAGCCCTATTGCATACAGGGTTATCTTGCCATCTAAAAGTGAAATAATCCCAGTGCCTAATATCATTATCAACCTTTCTTTGATAAAAAGGAAATGAAGCACTTCTATATGTAGAATATAAAAACACCCTGTCAACAGATTGACTAAAAGAACCAAAAATATCAGTTGCTTGGTTTGGGTACATTTCACAAACTACATCAACTTCATCAACAAAAATCACATCTCCAGCAAACCCAACAGCAGTTCCTTTACCTAATACTTGGCCTTGTAGGGAATTGCCGTTTATTACGATATGTTTCTGCCCTGAATAAAACTTTCTACCCTTTTCAAAACTCCAATACTTCTTTCTATCTTCCCAGTCTTTAGGTATAAAGATGGATTTTCTCAGTAACCACCTTACACCCTCAAAGGTGGAGTTCATGGCGATATCTTTATCACCACCATCTAAAGAACTTAAATCTTTATGTGTTGCAAACATAACAAGAGATTTTCCATGCTTCAGACACCATGACATGGCTTGTTTCATGACAGCAGATATGCCTTGTCTTCTTGATTTTTCAATATGAATATTTTTGTCACCATTTTGGATAGCAAATATCAACTCTAACTGATTATCAAAAGGTAGAAAACCAATTTCCCTTGATTTACCAGTTGTTCTATTTACATCATAAGAGTATCCATCAATTAATATATCAAATAAAAACTCTTTTTCAGCTAGTGCTCTTACTGCTTTTTTTAATTTAGGATCTTGAACAATTTTTAATAATATCTTTCTTCTAAATTTAATATATTTTCTACCAAATTTGGTATACTTTCTATTTAATTCTTTTCTTGTATAATTTTCTTTGTTTTTTTGAAATAAAGACCATTTAGATAACCAGCTCTTTAATACAGTATATATATTTTTTGTTTGCTGGTGATGGGAATCACCAGGAACTATTTTTACTACTTTATTATCATAAAAGGAATGATTTCTTAAACTATCAGCTCTTTTATATGCAGTATGTCTTAGTTCCTGTCTTAATCCCATTAATTAACCTTTAATTTTTGTTAAAACCTTCAACTCCTCTTTTCACTCTATCTTTTTTTCTTTCTTCAATCCACATTAAGGCTTCTGTTAATTTTTCAATTACCATTTCGTTTTCATGACAAGGGAAGTTTTTATTTAATCCTTCTATAATAGTCTTTGCAGTTTCAATAACTGTGTCCACTTGACAACCATTTATACCACTTTCTTTAATTGGCCCATCCTGGATAGTGAAAGATAGTGAGTTTACATCATTTCTAACATAAATAAAATTATTAGGTCTAATGTCCTTTTCAAACCACTTATAATCCATGCTTCCTGATTCATTAAATTTTTCAGGATATTTTTCCCTCAATTTATCCATTACCACTACTTTAAATCCACCAATTTCTTTTACATTTTTTAAAGTTTCTAAAGCCATTTCTTTCCTCCATAAAAAGGGCACTATTGCCCAAAATCTAAGTAATTATCAAAACAATCAATGTTACAAAAAATAAGACTCTTATATCTTATATATTCCCCTGTACATATTTTATCACCACAATAAAAACAAATAAACATAATTAATCTAACCCGAAATATTTATCAATTCTAACCTGCATTTCACCATCTAGAACACCAGCTATAAAATCAATATCTAAAACCTTAAAATCTTCATCACTTGTTATTTTTTTCATTATTCTCAATATTAAGAGTTCTCTAAAATCATCACTAAACTTAAAGAAAGTATCAGGATCTTTTATATCCAGCTTGTTAAAAAAAATAGGCCTAATTACTAATCTAGAATCCCTGCCAGTCTTAACATCTTCAAGTCTTAGTACAATTAAGTATTCACCATGATTATCATCAAAATAGGCTTGGTAACTATAAGTATCCAAAAAAGGGTATATCATATTATTAATATATATAGCTTTCATTATTTTCTCCACTAAATAGGATCTTCTATTTCTTCACTTAATAAATCTTCTAAAGTTTGGGCATCAGCAATCTGATCAACATCAAGATTTTCTTTTTGCTCCTGAGAACCCCAAAATGTTTTATCTAGTTTATGCAATAAAAACATTCCAACTTTTCCATCTGCTGCAACTTGCTTTTTAATAACTTTTCTTTTACCTTTTGTTATTATTTCTTCTTCAGTTTCTTCATCAACTGTAAATTCATACTCTTCAACAGTTTCAATCAAAACCTGCCCCATAGCCTTTTTATAGAGCCCGTCCTCAATGCCTGCAAGGATAACCTCTTGATTTTTTTTTAATAAGTCTGAAAAGTCAGAATTTTCTCTTTTATATCTATAAAAACTATCTTTACTGATTGGCAAAACTTCTATTAATTGAGCTTCAGAATATCCTTTATTGATTATTAAATGCTGTATAGCAGGGAACATCTCTTTAATTATAGGATATTTTGATTTTGCCATTATCTACCTTTTATTCACCTTTTCCAAATCCTTCACTTAAAATCTTTTCAATTTTTGGATTATCAAAACTATCAGAAAATTTATGCTCAATCAAAGAGTTTGCATTTACGATATAATATGCAAATTCTTTTCCTTCAGAATCTTTTATATAGGTTAATAGCGGATCTTTCTCTTTTCCTTCATCTAGATATTGCCTACCCACTAATACATTTAATGATTTAGGAGAGAAAGGAAATTTAACTTTTTGAGTACTACTAAAGCCTTCAATTTCATTTTCTTCAGTGAATACTATTTTTTCATGCATATCAAGAAATAATATTGCATTTTTACAATACACATCACCATCTTTTTTAAAAAGGTATTGATATCTTGAATTAACAGTATCACCTTTTCCAAATCCATCTTTTTCATCATCAATTGCACTTAAAGGAAAGCCTGTCAATATATTTCTTAAAGTAACAGATATTGCATTTGCAGTAACAGCAGAGTTATTATCATTCTCTTTAAAGTTTTTTGCAAATCTTTTCAGAATTGCTTCAATTTCCGTTCTGTAATCATCTGTATAAATAATGCTGTCAGGATACTTCTTCTTAAACACCTCAATTTCTCTTCTATAAGCTTTAAGAAATCTTTGATCATAATCCTGTTTCTTTTTATTATTAATACTAGTTACTTTTTGCCCTTTTTGCATAAATCCACCTTTTTAATAAAATATTTATTAGAGCAGTGAGGGCATATTATTTTTTTATTTTTTAAATTTTTAATATTTTTTTTATCTACAAGAAAAGTTTGTTCACATTTACCACATTTGATTTTATTCTTTCTATTTTCTTTCATTTTAAGCAGCCTCACCACTCAGCACATTTATATTATTTAAGATTTTTTATAATTTGTCAAGTGTCAAGATTATGTTAAAAATTAAATCTTGATAATTAGATAATAAAAAGCTACAATTAAATAAGTTCTTGGAGGTATTTATGCATTTACTTAAAAGAGGAGCTGAAAAACCATCTTTTAATCTTATTGTTAAAAAGTTTGGAAGTGCTGCAATGAGTAAAAAAGAGATAAAAAAAAAGAAAAAAGCAGGAAAGAATATAAATAAAGCAATAGAAAAAGAACTTAATAAAACTGAAAAAGAGGTAGATATGAGAAACTGGATTCAAACATTTATTAATTTAGGAATTGTTACTGTAGCTATAATTGGTTTTATTTTTACAACAGGAACACAATATGAAAGAATCAATAATGGGTTAAAAGTAACAGCTAAAGGAATTGAATCAATCAAGAGTGATACAAAAGAAATAAAAGAAAACTATCATAAACTTGATAAAAGAGTTGCTTTATCAAATGGAGCAATAAAGAGCAACAAAGAACAGATTAATACAATTGTTAAGACTATGTTAGAAAAATCAAGTAAGAGATAAAATCCTAAACAAAAGTTTCATTTAAAATTTTATAAATATCAGGCATTGCGTTACATAAGACTATATGCTCATTTGTAGAGCTACAGCTATCAATTTTTGCTCCATGAATAGGAACAAAGGATTTTGAACTTAAGTTTTTATCAAAAGTTGCAACAGTATCATTTAAAGAGTTTTTAAGCTCAAGAAATTTTCCATCCTCTGAAACCTCTAAAATAAATTTAATGCTAACAGTCTGAAACCTTCCTGAAACTTTTGTTTTTGCATCTAAAACCTGCTTTTCAAACTTTTCATCAAAAACTCTTTGAGCTTCCTTTCTTCTTTTTGTTGCCTGCATTTCTAATTCATACAGTCTCTCTAATTCAACACTAGAATTGATCATACTCCTCCTCTTTTTCAACTGTGGGAAATATTCTTTCTCCATCAATCATCACTAAATCAACATCATTGTCAAGATCAAGCAGAACAGTGTCTATATAAGGCTTTTTACTAACCTTAACTTTTACATCAACTTGACCTTGTGCTTCATTCTTACCATCACTTGATGGCTTAACCTTTGTTTTAAAGCTCATTATATTATCTTCATCTATAAAGCATTTATTCAGGTGCATTACTACAAGATTTAACTTTATGCCATCAGAAATAACTCTCCCCTTCTTCATTTTAATTAGAACTTTAAACATTAATTACTCCTATTTTGGGTTATCAATAATTTTGGATATTTTATCAACTTGCTCCTTTGTTAGCTCAATTTTCTTTAATTTTTCAATTAATACATTTTTAGGGTTTTCATACTTGCGAGGTATATTATCATTAAACAAAGGATTATTCATAAAAAACTCCAACTAGATATTAATTCTAATCTATTAATATCTAGTTGTCAATTTTAAAATTTAGTATAAAGGCTACAGCTTAGTTTGATAACTGATATGCTTTTTTTTAATTCCCAATATTTGACTTGATACTCAAGAGGACATGCATTCACAAAAGACTGTTCATCTTCAAATAGATAAATCGCTTCTTTTTTTTCTTCTTTTTTCATACTAAACTCCATTTAGTTCTAATACTTGCTCTACAATAAACATAATAAATTAATGGTGATAACAATTTTCCTGACTCTGTAGCACTGCTTAAAGGCTTAAACGTGCTATCTTCAAGTATTAAAACCCAGCATTTCTTAACTATACTTTCTCTTAAAGATTTTAAGCCCTGCTTTCTTGATCTAACAATCACATGTTCAGGATGAGTTAAGATAAATATTTCAAACAATTCTTTTCTAGTAAACTTATAAAAAACTTCATCACCATCAAAAAACTCATTTATTATATCTTTTCTACTTGCTCTTAGAATTTGATTAGCTAAAAAAGTATCACCATTTGAATATATAAATTTAGTTTTAAATTTATCACTTTTTGTAACTTCTTTAATTTTATCAACAATATCTTTTCTTTTTAAAGGGAAAATACCTTTATATGCATAAGTCATACAATCAGGACATTGACTACTCCCCATCATTTTACCATTTTCTTTGTTATATCTATACTCTGTTAATTTCATTTTTTACCTCACTTAAAATAGTTAATAGCAATTGAAGTCAAATTTAAAACTATGCTTCCAAGAATAATTATATAAAATAATTTTCTCTTAATATCTTTTTTTAATTTTAATTCCTGTATTTCTAAATCCTTATAATCATTTTCAATAATTTTGATACTCAAATCTTTTTTTAATTCAAATATTACTTTAGCATATTCTACAATAATATCATTAGCATTATCATTTGATTTTAAAATTAGTTTTAAATAACTTGTTAATTCTTTAGTTTCATTTATTAATTCACTTCTTCTATTATTCATAATTAACTCCTTTTACCACAGTTTAGTAGAATGAAAATATTCTCGCAACTCTCTTTCATATCTTTCAAAATCTATATTCAGGTTTTCACTTGGGCAATCAAAATCATGCTGCATAGCCTTTAGTATTCTTTTTATAAAAACAGTATGAATTTGAGATATTCCAATCATTGTAAAAAATTCTTTATCTTGATAAAAATCTAAAAGTAAATTCCTTTTTACTGATTCAGATAACCCCTTATAGTCATATCCAGCAGGTGGCAAATAAGGTATACCATTTTGTCTTATTTCATTCTCATTTATTACCAAATTCTCTATATACTTATAATTTCTATCTGTTTTCATTTTTTGTTCATCAGCAATACTTATTGTTGGATTCAACAGATACTCTCTTTTTACTTCAGGATCTCTACCATATTCAACGCAGGCATCTACACGAACTGATTCATAAAGTGCATCCATCAATATGTCAGGTCTGAAAGAATTTATTATTATTTTAACAAAATTAAACATTTTACTAAAAAAGATAAGCTTCTTATTGGTCATTTTCATCTCTCTCCTTTTCAATCAGCTCAATAGTTTCAATTAACTTTTCAACTAAATATTCTTTATCAAAATCATAGTCCTTAACAAGCTTAATTAATTTATCAAGTAATTTATCCATACTAAACTACTTTTACTTTTTCTTCAAAAATTTTATATTCATCTTTTAACCAAATTGCATACCTTCCCTTTATTTCATAAAAATTATGAAAAACCATATTAAAAGCTATTTCCATTTCTACTTCATTTCTTTGATTAAGCTTTAAATTGTTTTTAACCATTTTTCTTT
>Ga0193955_1000239_pt1 | contig 34386 bp, 38 predicted proteins | sample BB_6_MG_FD_140343 | JGI IMG/M metagenome (GOLD analysis project Ga0193955, IMG submission 140343) | Microbial mat bacterial communities from the Broadkill River, Lewes, Delaware, United States - BB_6_MG | ecosystem: Environmental > Aquatic > Freshwater > River > Microbial mats | place: USA... | reverse complement strand
TATTCAGTTATGCCTCCGGCGGGTCGCTTTTTGAAAAAAGCTCCGCAAAAACTTTCCGGTTGCTGCATCCTTTTCTCTCAGCTCCTGCAGGAGCTGAGAGAAAAGGATGCAGCATACTCGTTAAACCAGAACCCTATGGTTTGCAAATGTTCGGAGAAGCAGCCAATTAGCTCTTAAGGACTGTTTGTCAAACTTTTCAAAAGTTTGGCCCCCGGCAGGGCCGCCGGAGGCAATGTTGATCTGAATAGTTACAAAAGCCAGAGAAATAATTTGAATGAATCCGGGTACCCCGGTACCATGTCATAGAGGAACCAACGATGAATCTCGAAAAGAAAATGGAATTGAAAGGGAGCCTCTCTCCCGCGGAAGCGGCCCGGTACGAGAGCCGCCTCAAAATTATGGACATGGAGCCGGAGCAGGCGCTGGATGCCATCATCAGTGATCCCACCCCTGCGACCCTGGTGCAATCCTTTCCCCATCAGGATCTTTATTTTCTGGTAAACGACATCGGCGTGGAGGACGCCCTGCCTGTTCTGGCGGTGGCCTCTTCCGAGCAGTGGGAATTTTTCCTTGATGCCGAAGTGTGGCAGCGGGATCTCCTGGATGCAGATGGTTTGACCCGATGGTTTGATCTGCTTTTGAAAGCGGATCCCAATCGATGCGTCAACTGGATGGTGGCCGAGCATACCGCATTTTTTGAAGCTTACCTTGCCCGGTACATCGAGGTCAGGGTCCGGGAGAAGGACGAAGACCCTTCAGATTTCGGACCCGGGTGGTTTACCTTTGATGACTGGTTTTACATCCGTCATCGAGAGATTCCGGAAGGGCCGGTGGAGGATGGCGCCCCTTACATTCACCCGGGCGATCGGAACGACGTGGTGTTCTCCATTCTTCAGACCCTTTCAACCCAAGACCATGCCCGTTTCCAGAGTGTGCTGCTGGAGGCTGTGAGCCTTCTCTCCGCCGAGGTGGAAGAAGAGAGTTACCGCATGCACAATGTCCGTCTTTCCGAAAAAGGATTTCTCCCCTTTGAAGAGGCGCTGGGGGTTTATGTCCCCCTCTCGACGGACGGATTGCAAAAGGGGGTTCGGAAGAGCACGCCCCACGAGGGACCCACGGCGGTCCCGCACTCCCACACCGATGTTGTCAGCGAGGGGACTCTGTTTTCTGACATGCTGGCAGAGGTGGATGACGGGGTGCTTCTCTCTGCCCTTCAGATGGAATTTGCTGTTCTCTGCAACCGGGTGATAGCTGCCGATCAGAAGCCGGTGCGAGAGCGGGCCCAGCTTGCGGGCGTCGTGAAAAAGGTGTGCGGCTATATCTCCCTCGGGCTTGAGGCGCTCAACCGCGACTCTGAAGAGGAGAGACCCCTGGGATCCTGGCTCGTCGAAGCGGGCCTCGAAGAGATTTTCAGGGTGGGGTATGGTCTTGCCATGGGGCTCAAGTTCAAGGCGGAGCGGTGGCGCAAAGAGAGCTGGCTGCTTGGCCAGGGGCTCTCTCTTTCTCTGCTCGGTGAGGCCTGGATGGGGGTTACCGGCGGGTTGCTTCTGAATCGTCCCCTCTACTTCGACAACTACAGCACAGGCGGTCTTTACCGGGAGTTTGAGACCCTTGCCGACATTGATGCCACGGATAAGGTTCTTTCCGATGTGATGGGCATCGATGCTGTTGTCTCGCTGATTGATCCGGAACCCGGGCCATTCAAGGGGCCCAACTTTACCCTCAAGAGCCTGCTGCTCACCCTGTGGGTGCCGGCATGGCTTGGAGAGACGGATCACACGGGTCCCATTACCCTGTCACAGGTGAAGCGACTCCTTTCGAGCCTCTGGGCTCAGGAAGGCGAGGGGCGGACCATCTCAGATGAGGTGAAGGCCCATTTTCTTGCATGGCTCGTCGATGAGACCGGGCTCGACAAAATGGAGGTCGGTGAACGGCTCGCGGGGGCCCTTGAGCGGATCTTTGCCGAGGTGGCCGATGAGTATGGCCCCATCGACCCCGAGCGTGCCGATGCACGGTTTATCCATCTCTTTATTCTTGATCCCGCCTCACGTTCATAATCTGGTGTGACGGTGCTGTTTGCTCCGGGCGGCGTTGTGCCGTCCGGAGCCATGCCGCTGGCCTGGATAAGCGCCCTTCCTTAAGAAAAGAATGTTGACTCCCCTGCGGGTTCTGGAGTAGCATTTTATATCGCCTCGTAAATACGGACAAAATGTCTTTTTTTCTGCGACGCGCCTCTCTATCTCAGGGTCCGGTACCCTCTCCTCTGAGTCTCACCTATCATGCCGGACAGCATTCACTGACCCATCAGCAGTACATCACAGCCCTTTTTTTACTGATTTGCAGTACCTCGTATCCCTATGTCAATTGACTCTCTTTTTTGGGGGCATTTTGAGGAGGTTTCATGACCTTTGAACCGGAAAGGAAGATCGGTCTGCCTCAGTTTCGGGCCATCAGCCATGCCATCTCACGTTATGAAGACATCACCATGCTTGGGCACCATATGGTGGAGAGCATCTGCATCACCTTTGAGATCAAAGCGGCCAGCATCCTTCTTTTTGATGATCGCGAAAAGCGACTCTTCAATGTCTGCAGCCATGGGCTCAGCGAAGAGTACAACCGGGTGGTGCCGGAGTTCTCGGACATGTTTCAGGAGTTCACCCAGGGGCGTTGGGTCTATTTTGAAGACTTTGCCAACGACCCGAGGGTGAAGAACAAGGCGGTGGTGGAGAAAGAGGGGATCGCCTCCATGCTGTCGGTGCCCATCAAGCGCAGTGAGAATATCCTGGGGCTCTTGAAACTCTACAATACGGAGCACTGGATGATTCACAAAGAAGATATCATGAGTGTTTCGGTCCTGGCCGAGCAGTATGGGTTGGTGATCGAAAACAACGGGCTTCAGAACTTCTTGACCGAGGTGAAGGTGGCCATGGGAAGCCTTCCCCTGCGTAAGTTGAAAGGACTTTAACGTGGCTGGGCGGCTTGTTACCGATACCTCTGATTTCATGTCCATCGACATTGGCGATCGTGTTGCCGTGGGCGGCCGGGAGTACAGGGTCACCGGAAACGCCCGGGAGGGTCGCTTTGGTGTGGAAGACCCCAAGATGTGGGTCAAGTGGGTGGTGGATGAGGAGAGTGGTGATCGCAAATTAATGAAGCTGGTCTTTTTTGAGACCTTTGTCACATCGTTGGGTGGCGTGAAGATCCGATGTTTCCGGGATCCGGTGAAGGAGGGGGACATCCTGGCTCTGGTGAAGGACCACCCTTACTTTATGCAGGGGGTGGCGTACAACGACAATCAGGACAACAGCGTGCGGATCATTGATGTGGTCCGGGGGAAGAATTTCTATTTCTACATCGAAGGCCTCCATATGTCCCATAAGACATATTTTGAAGAGGTGCTTCCCGGTATTCTCAAAAACCTGGTGAAAGCCTTTGAGTCTCTCAGGTACCTTCATATTAACGGGTTTCGTCATGGGGATGTGCGCAATGACCACATCATCATCGACAAAGAGTCGGGCAATTACACATGGATTGATTTTGACTACGACTATCAGGCCACGGAAAACCCCTTCGGGTTGGATATTTTCGGTATGGGGAACATCCTGCTTTACGCCATTGGGATGGGGTTTCACACCCTTCACCTGATCAAGTACGACACCCGAAAGTATGGAAACCTCTTTGAATCCCTGGAACCGTCGGATTTGTCGATTTTAGATGGAAACCGGGTGATGAACCTGCGAAAGGTCTTCCCTTATATCCCAAAGGCCCTGAACAATATATTGCTCCACTTTTCAAGGGGGTGTGAGGTGTATTACGAAAGTACGGATGAACTGATCGAGGACGTCAACCGCTGTCTTTATTCTGTTTTCTAATGGGTTCTACCAACCGGAGGTGGGCATGGATTCTATTTTAATTGCTCTCAGTGATTCCATGAGCTCCAAGGCGGTGCTGGAGTATGTTCTGGCCATGGCCTGGTGCCCTGAAAGTGTACAGGTAACCTTGCTCCATGTGTTCCGCAAGCAGTCGGGCGGGGAGGAGCTCATGGGGCAAAAGTACATGAAAAAACAGCCAGCAAGGTACATGGAGATTCTGGAGCAGGCCAGGGACCGGTTTACGGAGAAGGGGGTTCCCCCGAAGAACATCACCCTTAAGATGGTCACGGAGCCCTACGATACCATTGCCGATGGCATTATCGACCAGGCTCGGAAGATCAAACCCTCCCTGGTGGTCATAGGGCGTAAACGCATGAGCAAGGCCGAGGAGTTTGTTCTGGGGGATGCCAGTATCAAGCTGGTTCGCGCCCTGGAGGACATGGCCGTCCTGGTGGTGAAGGTGATCTGACGTTTCGAGGGGAAGAAACATGGCGCAATTGAAGGGACTGTTCATGGTCAAATGACCATGGCGGTCCCTTTTTTATTTTTTGGGGAATGCACAAGCATGCCTCCGGCGGCAAGGTGTGCCACCTTGAAAGCGGGTTGCGAATGCGATGAGCCCTCGTTCCTCGGGTTCATCGCATTCGCAGACGGGCTACGCCCGTAAATCTCGGTATTTTAGGGGGTTTGTCTTCCTCGGTTGTCAGGGCAACCTGAAGTTCGGAAGGGGGCTTTTGTGTACGTCGCCATCAATAGACATTCATTTTGATGGTTAACATTAGCCGGAATAACTCCGGCGGCAAGGTGTGCCACCTTGAAAGCGGGTTGCGAATGCTCTGAGCCCTCGTTCCTCGGATCAAATCACATCCGCCTTTAAAACGAGATTCATTCAAGGACAATTTTTAAGACCTGTTTGTTAAACTTTTTAAAAGTTTAGCCCCCGGCAGGGCCGCCGGAGGCACAAGCTGAATAGTTACAAGACGAAACCCGTATCGCATTCGCACACCTGGGGTGCAGGGGATCATCCCCTGCTACGGTCCGGTGGGGATGGCCACGGCCTCGGTGAGGCGGCTGAGAACGGATCCTGCGCCGCCCTGGAGGAAGATGTCGCTGGTGGCGGCGGTGAGGGGCGTGGGGGTTGGGTTGACCTCAATGATGGTGGCTCCGTTTTGTTTGGCAAGCACCGGCATCATGGCCGCCGGTTGGACCACAGCTGAGGTGCCCACCACCAGCATGGCGTCGCACTGGGATGAAAACTCCCGGGAGCGAGTGAGGATCTCCATGGAAATGGACTCTCCGTAAAAGACGCAGTCTGGCCTGTAGATACCGCCGCAATGGCAGTGGGGCGGAAGGGCGTTGAGGGTGATGGCGGCACTTGGCGTCTGATGCCCGCAGTCAAGGCATCTGAGGGTAGCAAAGGTGCCGTGAAACTCAATGACGTCCCGGCTTCCTGCTTTCTGGTGGAGGGAGTCGACATTCTGGGTGATGACAGCGGAGAGCAGCCCCCTGGTTTCCAGTTCGGCCAGTGCCAGGTGGCCCTTGTTGGGCTTTGCGGTGTCGAGTTTTCGCTTCAGGCCGCTGACGAGTACCTCCCATACGCGGGCGGGGTTTTTCATGAACGCATCGATGTGGGCAAATTCCATGGGGTCGATCTTTTCCCAGATGCTGCCCGGGCCCCGAAACGGGGGGATCCCGCTTTCAACGGAGATCCCGGCCCCGGTGAGTGCCACGGTAAGGCGGCTGCGGGAAAGGACTTCTGCCGCTTGTTGAATCCTTGTCTCCATGTTTCTCTCCTTCGGGATCAAATGGCGATGACGGTGTCCGACCCGACGGCGAAGCAATCCAGGGAGGACCCGGATTTCAGGATCTCATCCCGGCAGGCATTGACGATGTCATCGATGGCGTCGTCGGTGTGTTCGGCGTTGTGGTGGATCAGGCCGAGGCGTTTGACCCCCGCACTCAGGGCGAGCCGCAGGGTGTCCGGCCAGGCAGAGTGCCCCCAGCCCGTCCGCACGGCGTACTCTTCGGGGGTGTACTCGGCATCGTGCAGCAGCAGGTCACTGCCCCGGACAAAATCAACGTATTCGTCAAAGGAGGCCCCCCCTTCATGTTGCATGCCCAACTCGTTGTCGGTGAGGAAGACAAACTGGCGGTTGCCTTCACGGATTCTGTAGCCCAGCCCGCCGTTGGGGTGGCTCATGGGGATGGTATCAAAGCTGAGCCCGCCGATGGTGAAGCGGTCCATGGGAAACTCGGCAAAGGTGATGTGCTTCTTGATGTCCCGATAGGGCACGGGGAAGGTGGGGGGAGAAAAGAGGGTGTCCAGGGCCTCTTCGATGTAATTTCCCCCAAAGGGAAGCCGCGGGATGGTGATGGTGCACGCGCTGTTAAACAGGGGGGTAAAGGCGGTGAGGCCCATGACGTGGTCCCAGTGGACGTGGGTAAAGAGAAGGTGGCAGGAGCTGCACCCGTCCCTTGTCATGAGGCTGCCGAGATTGCGGATTCCCGTGCCGGCATCCAGTATCACAAGGTCGTTGGTATCGCTTCTCACCTCTATACACGTCGTGTCGCCGCCGTAGGTCAGGTAGCCCGGTCCGGACACCGGGATCGAGCCGCGGGAGCCCCAGCACTTGATGTACATGTCGGTCCCTCAGGGGTCATGGGCATGGTGATCATGCAGGATGCCTCGCACAGAAACGGGATCGTGCCTGCGGGCATACACCGTGATGCGCGTGCATCATGTCATGCCGGGTTGAAGGGAAAGACACCCTTCGGGGTGCCTTCTTTCTAAGCATTTTTAACAGCATAGCGCAGAGGGGCGGTTTCGTACAAGTTGCTTGTGAGAAAAATTGATGATGCGTGCGAAAAGCAGAGACCCCCGATGGCCCGGGGTGAAGTCACCGTACAGGGGCTTCAAACGGGTGCCTAAGTATGGCCTGTGAGAAGAGCTGAGTTGTGTGGGCAAGGGGTCAAATGAATATATCGTCAGGTTAAAAATGAGGGAGACGCAGTGTCTCTGACGTATTGATAATTCCCGTGACAGTAACAGGCAAAGGGGTTTTTCTCTGTGCATGAAAGGCACTACCACTGGTGGATGCTGTTTTGAGTAAGTGAATGGTCCCTCATCTTGACATCCATTGTTACATCCATTACTATCTTGTTTCTTTCGGTACATTGTTTACAGTCGCGTATGTCTGTGCTTGTGGTGAATGTGCCGGGGAGTCAACTCACGAGTTTTACTATGGGGAGTGGCTGCGTTGTTCTGTCGGGCTTATTTTGTGTTGCTCCGGGGGAACAAAAAGTGGTTTGCTCTGTGGCTTCGCATCGGAAGGCTTTGCCCAGGACGAGGGGGTTCCGGACCCGAGGCTTAATTTTTTCTGCATGTAAACCTTTCCGGCACCAACGGACAGACGATTTCATATGAAAGGAGATTTTCCATGGCTCAACCCATTGCCGATCGACGGGATGTAGACTTTGTCCTCCATGAGCAGATGGAGGTTGCCCGGCTGACCGAAAACGACACTTTTGCCGAGTTCAATAAGAAGACCATCGATATGATTGTCTCCGAGGCGCGTTCTCTGGCTATCAAAGAGATTATGCCTACCCAGGAGCCCGGAGATGTCGGGTGCCACTTTGAAGGCGGCACCGTCACCCTGCCCGAGTGTTACAACCGTGCCTGGGAGCTTTTTATTCAAGGCGAGTGGCTCGCCATGCCCGACTCTCCCGAGTGGGGAGGGCAGGGGATGCCCAAGACCGTTTCCCTTGCGGCCAATGAGTACTTTCTCGGCGCCAACGTTGCCTTCATGCTTTACCATGGCCTCACCCACGGGGCGGCCAAGATGGTTGAAGAGATCGGAAGCGAGAAGCAGAAAGAGACCTACCTGAAAAAACTCTACACCGGCGAGTGGGCCGGTACCATGCTTCTCACCGAGGCGTGCGCAGGCTCCGACGTGGGGGCCCTGGAGACCACCGCAAAGAAAAACCCCGACGGGACCTACTCCATCACCGGCAGCAAGATCTTCATCTCCGGTGGTGAGCACAACATGACCCCCAACATCATTCACCCGGTTCTGGCCCGCATCGAGGGTGCCCCTGCCGGAACGCGCGGCATCAGCCTTTTTCTTGTTCCCAAGTACCTCGTGAACGAGGACGGCTCCCTGGGTGAGTTCAACGACGTGGTCTGCACCGGCATCGAACACAAGATGGGCATCAACGGCAGCGCCACCTGTTCCCTGACACTGGGGGGCAGCGGCAATTGTGTCGGCGAGCTTCTGGGTGAAGAGAACAAAGGGATGCGTAACATGTTCATCATGATGAATGATGCGCGTCAGCTTGTGGGGCTTCAGGGGTTCGGGGTTGCCACGGCCAGTTACATGCACTCCCTGGCCTATGCCCGTGAGCGCATTCAGAGTGCCAACATGGTGAAGCCCAAGGAAGGGCCCGTTGCCATTATCCAGCATCCTGACGTGCGCCGGCAGCTCCTGGAGATGAAGGCCAACGTGGATGCCATGCGAAGCCTTATTTACTTCTCCGGTATCTGCCACGACCAGGTGAAGCTGGCCCAAGATGAAGAGACCCGCATGGAGTACAGTCAGCTCCTCGAGGTTCTCACGCCCATTATCAAGGGGTACATCACTGACAAGGCCAATGAGGTCTGCAGTCACGGTGTTCAGATTTACGGTGGCTACGGCTACTGCAAGGATTTCCCCGTGGAGCAGCTCTTAAGGGACAGCCGTATTTTCCAGATTTACGAGGGGACCAACGGCATCCAGGCCATGGACCTTTTGGGGCGCAAGGTGGGCATGAGCAAAGGAAAGCCGTTCATGGCATTTCTGGCCCGCATCAAAAAGACCGTGGACGAAGCCAAGGGCTCGGACACCCTTGGGCCTCTGGCAGCTAAGGTTGAAGCGGTCTACACCCGTTACAACGAAGTGGTGGTGGCCCTGGCCAACGCCGCCATGGGGGAGAAGGTGCAGAGTGCGTTTGCTCAGTCCCATCCTCTGCTTACAGCCACCGGTGACCTGACCTTTGCCTGGCTCCTTCTCTGGCGTGCTCTTGTGGCGGAAAAGGCCCTGGCCGGAAAGCCCAAGAAGAAGGACATTTCATTTTACGAAGGCCAGATCAAGACCTGTGCTTACTACGTCAACAACACCCTTGCTCTGACCGTTGGTCGTCTTGCAGCCATCGAGTCCATGGACGATGCGGTCATCGGTATGTCCGAAGAGAGTTTCGGCAGCAAGTAGGACCCGGTATCACAATTTATCGTGCAGCATAAAAAAAAACGGCCCTCCTTAAATTTAAGGTGGGCCGTTTTTTTTGTGCGGCGATGCTTGGAAGGGGGAGCGTGACATCACCACCTGTGGGTCAGGTTTTCACTGAGCCTGAGCGTTATCTGTTTTGGATGGTGTGTCAGGCGACACCGGTGCGGTGAAGGAGGGTCTTTTGTGGTGTCGGAAGGGAGGGTTGTCAGGCAGGCCTGTTGTCGAATTCATCATTATATTCGGGAATATGGTGAGCCCTGTTTGCAAAATAGGTGAAGTTGAGGTAAAAAGAGGGTCCTGAGTCATGGGCGCGGTTTTCCGTAAGGGGGACCTGATTTTCAGGGACCTTGTCATTTCAACCTTTTGGTGAATTATCGGGGAACCTTTTTTCAGCTTTTATCCTGCAGAGTCCTGCGTCTGAAATAGTAACACAAGCACAGAGCCGGGATCCCGAGAGGGGCCCGGGATGGTATATGACGCAAAAAGTAGCACTGATTTGTCTTGCCGTTCTTTTGGGAGCATTTGGTGGGGCCGATGCCGCCGATTCCCTGGCAGGGAAAGAGCTTCCCGCCGCCTTTGATCACCTTGAAGAGGTGGTCCGTACCAACACAGAGGTACCGGATGCCAAGTATCTGGACACCCTGCTGACCTTTCTTTCAAAAAGCCCTGTTCCGGCTACCGTCTGGGAAGAAAACCGGAAGGGTAAGGAGACCGGTGTCGGGGTGACGTTTAAAGTTCCGTCCTCCCTTTCCCGCTTTATCCAGTACATGTACGACCCGGAGATCCCCGTGAGTGCGGTGGTGCCGGGGGTGGTGCGTCTGGTTCGTGATGTGGATGGGGAAGAGAACAGCAAAGAGAACTACGCCCGCCTTCGTGCAGATGGGGGGGGCAGTGACGCACCCATCACGGTGCGAAGCCGGTATGTCATGGAGGTCACCCCGGATGACAACTCCGGCGCCTACTACGGTTATGACCAGAATGAAGTGACCGTACTCTCCTCATGGCAGGGTCGGCGATACCTCTTGACGGTGTCGCGTCAGACAGCGCCGTCCAATGTGGGAAAAAAGGGGTACCCCGTAGCCACCCGTGACGGGGGGACCATCTACTGTTATTCCGGAAAGAAAGGCCTCACCAAAACCGGTCTCGGCTGGGTGGATTCGTACATTTACACCTCCCTTGCCATCACCGTATACCTTGAGGATGCCCCGGGGGCAGGGTCCCTTACGGCGATTTCATACAAGTGGCTCAATGCCGGGTGGATGGGAAAGAACATGGTGCGTGAGCATCACATTGCCGTAGGGATTGAACGGTTCGGCGAGCAACTGGGCCGATTTTTAAAGTCCCCCAATATACCGGCCCCCAATGGGCTGTTGGCCCTTGTGCGCCGCTTGGACGCCGGTGATGAAAAGGCCCTCAAGGGGGTGTTGGAAAATCAGCTTCAAACTCTCGTGGAGCCCCGCCAGAAGGGCGCGTCCATGATGGGGCGGAGCTATGTTGAGAAATTGGACCATGAGGAGCTGGTGGCGGGCATTCTCTCCACCTACGTGGAGTCGCTCATGGCGGGTGGGGACCCAGAGTCCCTGACGCGCATGCTGGAGGGTGTCGGCATGGGTGAGGACCCGCTGCTGACCAGGCGTACACCGTCGGTTCCCGCAGAGGTCCCGGCAGGCAATCAGCCTGCCCTGAACTGATCATCAAAGGAATTTATTTCCATGACAGATAATAAGACGAGTGTGCGGGCCATCGGGCTTTGCTCAGGTGGATTGGACAGCATGTTGGCAGGCCTGGTGCTGAAGGATCAGGGCATCGATGTGACGTGGATCTGCTTTGAAACCCCTTTTTTCCCGGCTGACAAGGCCAGGGAGGCCTCTGAGATGACGGGCATCCCCCTTATTGTAAGGGAGATCACCGCCACCTACCTTGAGATGCTGACAGACCCTCCCTGTGGGTACGGCAAGCACATGAACCCCTGCAGGGATTGCCATGCGCTGATGTTCCGGCTGGCCGGTGAGGTGATGGAACAAGAGGGTTTTGACTTTCTCTTCAGTGGCGAGGTGGCCGGGCAGCGGCCCCTTTCCCAGAACAAGCAGGCCCTTCGGTATGTGGAAAAGCGTTCCGGCTTTGACGGCAAGGTGTTAAGGCCCCTGTCGGCCAAGGTACTTCCGGAGACAGAAATGGAAACCGAGGGGTTGGTGGATCGTGAGCGTCTGCTGGGGATTCAGGGTCGCTCCCGCAAGGAGCAGATGGCACTGGCTGAGTCCTACGGCCTGAAGGCGTATCCCGCACCAGCCGGTGGGTGCCTGTTGACCGACAAGAAGTACTCAGATCGCCTGCGTGATCTGTTTGGCAGTGGAAAAGCTTATGAGTCAAGCGACCTGCACCTGTTGAAACAGGGGCGTCACCTTCGCCTTCCCAACGGAGAGAAGGTGATCATTGGCCGTACCAAGGGGGACAACCGATGGATTGTCAAGTACCATGATCCGGCGCGCCATTATCTCCTCGACTTGAAAGGCAAGGGGAGTCCCACCGTTCTCGTGGACGCCGACGCCACGGAAGAGACGATTTCCATCGGGGCGGCCCTGTGCGCTGGCTATGCCAAGGTGCCGGTGGGAGAGGCTGTGGAGGCCGTTGTTCAGTCGCCTCAAGGGCGTCGGGTGATCTCGGTAACCTCAGTGGATCCGGCCGATTATCGGGAGTGCATTATCTGATTTCGCGGTGTCACCAGAAATTTTAGCCATAAAAAAGCCTGACCGGAAATGATTTCCGGCCAGGCTTTTTGCGTTTAATGGCGGTGTTGATGTAGCTCTTCAGCTCATGATAAAGGCCTCCGGCGGCAAGGTGTGCCACCTTGAAAGCGGGTTGCGATTGTGTTTTGCCCCTCGTTCCTCGGGTCAAATCACATCCGCCTTTCGTTCCATGTGAATCCGGAATTATGTATGAAGAGCTGTTTGTTAAACCCGTTTATTTAGATCAGGCAAAAGTTTGGCCCCCGGCAGGGCTGCCGGAGGCGTAAACTGAATAGTAACCTTGTCGTTTTATTCTTCTTCGGCATGCTGCTTGATCTGGTTGGCGCGAAGCTGCCCGCAGGCGGCCGAGATATCCTGTCCCATGCTTTTCCTGACGATGGCGGTGTAGCCGGCGTCGTGGAGCTTCTGGAGGAAGTGGTCTACCTTGGCGTCATCGGGGCGTTTAAAATCGCTTCCCTCGTGTTCGTTGAAGGGGAGCAGGTTGATTTTTGCCTGGATGGGGCGGAGCATCCGGATGAGGCGCTCGGCATCGGCATCGGTGTCGTTGATCCCTTCCATGAGGATGTACTCGATGGTAATCTTCTCTCGGTTCCGCAAGGGGTAGTTGGCCAATGCCTCGAGAAGCGTCTCGATGGGGTAGGTGGCGTTCACCGGCATCAGGGTGTCTCGGGTGCTGTTCTCCGTGGCGTTGAGGGAGACGGCGAGGTTCACTTGGGTTTTGTCGCCCAGCTCGGCGAGGCGTCCCACCAGGCCGCAGGTGGAGACCGTGACCCGGCGTGATGAAAAGCGCAGGCCGTAGTCGCCGTCGGTGATGATGGAGAGAGCGGTCAGCACCTGGGGAAGGTTGGCCAGGGGTTCACCCATCCCCATGAAAACGATATTCTGAAATGTCTTTTCGGTGTCGGCGGCCTCTTCGTCCCTCGGGAGGTCGGCAAGGACATCCCGCACCTGGCCGACGATCTCTCCTGCGGTGAGGTTCCGCTTGAACCCGCCCTTGGCCGTGAGGCAGAACTGGCAGCCCTGGGCGCACCCCACCTGGCTCGAGATGCAGAGGGTTTTACGGTCCTTTCCGGGGATGAGTACGGACTCGGTGTACTCGCCATCGGCGAGTCGGAACAGGTACTTGCGTGTTCCGTCTGAGGATATTTCTACGTTTGCTTTTTCGAGCCGGCCTATGGTATAGTTTTCCTCAAGCACTGCTCTTAATTCTTTGCCAAGATCTGTCATCTCCTCAAAGGAGTCGGCCTGACGGATGTAAACCCATTTGAAAATTTGACCTGCTCTATAAGGTGCAATGTTATGCTCTTTAAGCCAGGCTTCAAGCTCTGGGCGGGAAAAATCTTTAATGTCTCTTTTTTTCATATATTTTCCATGGGAAACGTGTATAATAAGGAGTTTCTTTTTCTTGGTATACCTTTATCCGGTAAAAATTTCAATGACTTTCATGCGTTGTATTCGCCTCTGACACTGATTTAAGGTTGTATGTTTGATAATTTAACCGAAAAGCTGACGTCGGTCCTCAAGGATCTCAGGGGTCACGGAAAACTCACGGAGACGAACATCAACGGCGCCCTCAAAGAGGTGCGCATGGCCCTTCTCGAGGCGGATGTTCATTATAAGGTAGCCAAGACCTTTGTTGCCGAAATCAAGGAACGTGCCCTTGGCCACGAGGTGATGGAGAGTCTCACCCCCGGCCAGCAGGTGGTGAAGATTGTCAACGAGGCCCTGACCGACCTTATGGGCGAAAGCCATGAGGATCTGGTCCTTTCCGGAGAGAATCCCGTTTCTGTTATGTTGACAGGACTTCAGGGTTCCGGTAAGACAACCACGGCCGGTAAGTTGGCGCTTTATCTTCGCAAACGGGGCAAGAAACCATTCCTTGTCCCCGCGGACGTTTACCGTCCCGCAGCCATCGACCAATTGAAAAAACTGGCGTCCCAACTGGACGTGCCTGTCTTTGATTCCGAGGTGGGCATGGATCCGGTCGACATCTGTCGGTCGGCTCGGGCAGCGGCGCAGCAGAGAGGGTGTGATACCCTGATCCTGGATACGGCGGGTCGACTCCATGTAGACGAGGAGTTGATGGCCGAGTTGGTCCGGATCAAAACGGAGGTGGCTCCTTCGGATATTCTGCTGGTAGCCGACGCCATGACCGGACAGGATGCTGTCAATATTGCTCAGTCCTTCGACGGTGCACTGGACCTCGGCGGTGTGGTCCTTACCAAGATGGACGGTGATGCAAGGGGTGGTGCCGCCCTTTCCATAAAGGCCGTTACCGGCAAGCCGATAAAATTTATCGGTACCGGTGAAAAATCAAGTGCTCTTGAGCCGTTTCACCCTGATCGGATGTCGTCTCGTATTCTGGGCATGGGGGATACCCTCACCCTGATCGAGAAGGCCACCGAAATGGTGGATGTAAAAAAAGCCCAGGACCTTGAGAAGAAACTTCGTAAAAATCAATTCACCCTGGAAGATTTCAGGGATCAGCTGGTGTCCATCCGTAAGATGGGGTCACTGGGTGATATGCTGAAGATGTTACCCGGGGTTTCGGGAAACAAACATCTGAGCAATCTGGATGTGGATGATCGGGAGATCGCCCGCATTGAGGCCATTATCAACTCCATGACTGCGCAGGAACGGCAGAAACACGCCATTATCAATGGCAGCCGCAGAAAGCGTATCGCAAGGGGAAGTGGGACCTCGGTGCAGGATGTGAACAAGCTCCTGAAGAACTACACCCAGATGATGAAGATGATGAAAAAATTTAATAAAGGGGGCATGCGATCCTTAAAGGGCATGCTTCCATTTTAGAGGAGAAAGTAAAAGCAATGGCAGTTAAGATCCGATTGGCAAGGGGTGGGGCGAAAAAGAAGCCTTTTTACCGTATTGTTGTGGCCGACTCTGAAGCTCCGCGTGACGGCCGGTTTCTTGAAATCGTCGGGACTTATGATCCGCTCAAGGATCCTGCGACAGTAACCGTAAAACAAGACCGCGTGGGCTACTGGCTTGGCGAAGGTGCGATTCCGACCGATACGGTACGTGACATCCTGAAAAAGGAAAGCGTTCCCGTGGAAGCTGCCAGCTGATTCACGCACTAACCGAATTCTCATATGCCCGAAAGGAGATGCGAGATGAAAGAGCTGATCAACTACATTGCCCAGGCGCTGGTGGATAATCCGGATGAAGTGGAGGTTTCTGAAGTGGAAGGCAATCAGACATCTGTTCTCGAGTTGAAGGTGGCGAAAGAGGATTTGGGAAAAGTGATAGGTAAACAGGGACGTACTGCACGTGCAATGAGGACGATTCTCAGTGCAGCATCTGCCAAGGTGAAGAAGAGGACTGTTCTAGAAATTGTCGAGTAAGAGCGATTCGGGAAACAGGCGTATAGCCATCGGCAAGATCATCGGTACCCACGGCCTGAAAGGCGGGGCGCGGGTCTATTCCTGGGCGGAGTCCATCGACTCCTTTGGGAAGGGCGCGCTGCTTACTGCTGCCACGCCCACCGGTGATCTCGAGCTGACCGTGCAGAGTGCGGCCCCCCATAAAAAGGGGCTGCTTCTCACCTTCAAAGAGGTGGGTCACATCAATGCCCTTGAACCGTTGGTTGGCAGCGAGCTCTTTGTGGATCGTGCCGACCTCCCGGAGCCTGAGGATGGATCCTACTATTGGGTCGATATCATCGGGCTTCAGGTTGTGACGGAAGAAGGGGATGTTCTTGGGAGGGTGGATTCCATCTTTCCCACGGGCAGCAACGATGTGTACGTGGTTAAGGATGGGAAAAAGGAGATCCTTGTTCCGGCCCTCGAGTCGGTGCTCAAGGATATCGACCTGGACAAAGGGATCATGGTGGTGGATCTTCCGGAGGGATTGTCGTGAAGTTTGTTGTATTGACGATCTTTCCTGAGATGGTCAACCCGTTTCTGGAAAGCGGCATGCTTCGGCTGGCCGTGGAACGTGGTCTGATTGATGCCAGGGCTATGAACATCCGTGATTACGCCGAAGGAAAGCACAGAGTAACCGACGACAAGCCCTATGGTGGTGGGTGTGGGATGGTGATGAAGCCGGAACCACTTTCGCGAGCCATTGGTGCGGCCTCGGAGATAGCTCCCACCGCGAAGCGGATTCTGTTGACTCCCCAGGGGCGGCCTTTTAATCAGGCTATGGCGCATGAATTTGCTGCGTCTGACGGTCTGATTTTTATTTGTGGCCGTTACGAAGGGGTGGATGAGAGGATCTGTCAAGAGCTGGTGGATGAAGAGGTGTCCATCGGGGACTATGTGATGACTGGCGGGGAACTCGCGGCCACGGTGATTATCGATGCGGTGACGCGCCTTTTGCCCGGGGTACTGGGGGGAGACGAGTCGGCCGAAAAGGATTCCTTTTCCGGCGGACTTCTGGAACATGCGCACTACACCAGGCCATATTCCTTTGGAGGCGAAAGCGTTCCGGATGTTTTGATGTCCGGTAACCATGCCGAGATCGAGAAATGGCGCAGGGAAACTTCCCTCATCCGAACTTTTCTCAAGAGGCCGGACCTGCTTGAAGAGCGGTCGTTCACTCGTGAGGAGAAAAACGTGTTAACCGAATGGTGCAGAAGGATTGAAGAGCTTGTCGGGTGACGGTAACGTAACACAGGCGGAACTTCATGTGGTTCTGGTTCATCATCCGGTTCGAAGCAAAACCGGAGAGACCATCTGCTCGGCGGTGACGAACCTTGATATCCATGATATTGCCAGGACCTCACGGACCTACGGTGTCAAAGGGTATTATATCGTGACCACCTTGGAAGACCAGAAGGTTCTGACGGAGAAGATTGTCGCCCATTGGACCACCGGCCGGGGTGGAGAGCTAAACCCTGCACGGAAAGAGGCTCTGGAACTCGTTAAGATTCGGGAGTCCCTTGAGGATGTGGTGGCAGAGATTCGCGAGCTATCGGGGCAGAAGCCCTGTGTGGTGGCTACGTCGGCACGGCAATGCGCCGATGCCCTTTCGTGGCAGGCGGGTCGGGAGTGTCTGACGGAAGGCCGGCCCATGGTGCTGATCTTCGGAACTGCATGGGGTGTCACCGATGATGTGATTGCCTCGGCCGATCATGTGCTCGAACCCGTTGACGGGGGGGCGCATTACAACCATCTTCCGGTACGAGCCGCTGTGGCGATCATCTTGGATCGCCTTTTGGGGCGGTAAGGGTGGGCCGACGTTTTTTCTTTATTATCGATGTTGACGGCCTGTGGGATGTCTGATATAGATTACCGGATTTGTTAGACTATCCGGTGAACTATTTTACGTTTGGGAGTAAATAATGAATATAATTACTAAAATCGAAAAAGAGCAGATGCGCCTCGACGTACCTCACTTTGTAGCCGGCGACACGATTCGGGTTCATGTGAAGATTGTTGAGGGTGAAAAAACCCGTATTCAGGTATTTGAAGGGGTTGTAATCAGCAAGAGCAAGGGCGGGGTAAACGCACGTTTTACTGTGCGCAAGATCTCCAACGGTGTTGGTGTGGAGAGGGTCTTTCCCCTGCACTCCCCCAGTGTCGACCACATTGAAGTGGTGACCCGCGGCCGTGTTCGTCGTGCTCGTATCTACTACCTCCGCAATCTGCGAGGTAAGGCTGCTCGTATCAAAGAGCGTCGCCAGAACTAACCCGATCTGTGGCTGGTCCGGATTGATTCAATCCGGGCCGTGTGCCATGGAGACATTATTGCGTAAGGGGTTTGCCTGTATGTGGACCTTCGAAAAAAAAGCCGTTTCTAACGGCTTTTTGCGTGTTGCGGGAGTGGACGAGGCCGGCCGGGGACCCCTGGCAGGGCCTGTGGTGGCTGCGGCCGTTATTCTCCCCTCTGGCTTTGAGGCCGGTGAGATCACCGACTCTAAAAAACTATCCCCCAAAAAAAGGGATCTTCTGTACGATTATATTCGATCGGAAGCCTCCTTTGTCGGGGTTGGCGTCATCGATTCTGTCGAGATTGAGGCCATCAACATTCTCCAGGCGAGCCTGAAGGCGATGCGTGTCGCTGTGGAGGCCCTTGGTGTTGTGCCCGACCACCTGTTGGTGGATGGCAAATTTGAGGTGCCCATGGAGCTTTCCCAGGAGGCTCTGGTGAAAGGCGACTCAAGGTCTGTCTCCATTGCCTCGGCGTCCATTGTGGCCAAGGTGGTTCGGGATCGGTTGATGGCTGAGTATGCCGAAATGTATCCGGAGTACGGGTTTTCCGGTCACAAGGGCTACCCCACCAAGGCCCATAAGGAAGCGATTGCCCTTTACGGTCCATCTCCCATTCATCGTAAGACCTTTAAAGGTGTCGCCGAACACGTGAAGTGACGGTGTTGGTTTCAGGCGATCGCCCGGAGGCATCATGTCGCGTTACCGTATACGGTTCGGCAGGCAAAGTGAGAGGCGGGCGGCCCGTCATCTGAAACGTCAGGGGTACCGGATTCTTGCCATGAATGAAATCACCCCCCTGGGGGAGATCGATATTGTGGCCGAAGATAAAGGGACCCTTGTTTTCGTTGAGGTCAAGGCCCGATCTTCTCTGATCTTCGGGCGTCCTGAAGATGCTGTCACGAAAACCAAGCAAGCCACCTTGGCCCGCGCGGCCCTCTACTGGCTGAAGAGTCGCGATGCTCTGTCAAGGCCGGCCCGATTTGATGTGGTGGCCATCCTGGCGGACCACGGTACCGACGACGTTCAGGTGATTGAAAATGCCTTTCCCATCTCTATCCGCTAACAAGGACGAAGGTCCGGCCCTTTATATTGTCTCCACACCCATAGGCAACCTCGAAGACATGACGATTCGTGCCCTTCGTATTCTGAAAGAGGTGTCTCTTATCGCTGCCGAAGATACCCGGCACACCCGCAAGCTCCTTTCCGCCTTTGATATCTCCACCCGTATGATGGCACTTCATGAGCACAATGAGCAGGAGCGGTCCGCTCGCGTTATTGAAAAGATTCATGGAGGTGAGAGTATCGCCCTCGTTACGGATGCCGGGACCCCATGTATTTCAGACCCCGGTTACCGTCTGGTGTCGGCTGCGGCCGAAGCAGGGGTTCGTGTCGTACCGGTTCCCGGAGCATCGGCACTGCTTGCAGGGCTTGCTGCGGCAGGGCTTCCCACCGATGCCTTTCATTATCAGGGGTTCCTGCCGAAAAAACAGGGGAAGCGCCTTGAGATCCTGAAGGGTCTCGCATCCCTTCCTCATACCTTTGTTCTTTACGAATCTCCTTCCCGTGTGGTGCGTCTTCTCGGGGAGTTGGAAGTCATCATGGGGGACCGCCCTGCGGTTTTGGCCCGGGAGCTGACCAAGCGCCATGAGGAGTTTCTCAGGGGGTCTCTCTCTGGTATTGCCCGTGAGCTCTCTCAGCGCCCTGTCGTGAAGGGGGAGTGTACCTTGATGGTGGGCTGGGCTCAGGTGGCCGAGGTTGACTCTGGCTGTGATCTTGATGAGGAGGTTCGCCTTGCCCTTGCCGATTCCACCGAGTCCCCGTCACGCCTCGCCAAATCCCTGGCCAAGCGATTGGGGCTTCCGAAGGGTGAGGTCTACGATGCTGTCGTACGTCTCTCAGATGACCCAGGCGATTGATGCCCTCATCGTCCGTCTTTTATGGGTCGTTTCCCGTGTCGCTTCGCAATCGTTTCTTGATGTCATGGTCAGCGGGGCTAATCGGTTCCCGCAACGCTGTCCCTGGTGGCAAGGTGCTGTCTTGAGGCGGGTTGCGGATACGCTTCGCTTCTCATTGCTCGGGTCAGCCCGCACCCGTCTTTGAAACTGGATCCGTTCAAGGGCAATTGTTAAGATCTGTTTGCTTGCTTTTCACACGTTTGCTGCCGGCAGGCTGCTGGTGGTGCAATCTGAATGGTTGCTCCTCGCCTCATATTTTCCCTTCCTTTCGTGCCTGATATACTTCTCGTTTTCTTGTGCAACCGCTTATTCTGCCTCAGGTGGTTCGGTTTTTTTAGAAAAGCTTCGCAAAAACCATCTGGGTGTTGTCTTCTTTTTTCTTTGCTTCTGCCGGGCTGCGCGATAAGGCGGCAGCTTGGATTGAGTGGTCGCGTTCCTCTGTTGGCGTGCTTGTTTCGGTTGTTGCGCAGTCTCCCTCAGAACGGTGTTTTGTCGGGCGTGGGCCTTTCTTGTTTGTTTTCTCTGTGCATGGATGCGTCTTGCATGGCGGTTGTTCTCTCTTGAGGGATGGGTGGGGCATTGATAGAAATTAAATTTATTGAATTAATCAATCGGAAAGGTTGAATATTCAGAGGTATGAAATTTACCACGTGTAAATACAGGGTGTTTGCAATTGTTGACATTTGTCGATTGTTAGCTATATATGCGTCATTATGCATACAGGTTACACCCTGCCATTGTTAGGGATATCTTGAGGCTTTCTTGATAACAGGGCCTGGTTGCGATTTGCCAACGGTGGTGTTCGCTGGCTTGACAGGAATAGGAAACAGGTAGACAATATGACGTGCCTGTTCGTTTTGTTTTGACCTGTCACGGCTGGTGGTTATCGAGGCTGGCATTGGTTTTCTCAGGGGGTGTAGTATCAGCGACGTTTGACGCCGGCGAAATGACGAGCCGGGCAAGGGTGCTGAGGTGGCTGAGGCGGGGTTGGCGTATGCCCTTCATTCGTAACCACACCGATGGTTCTTGTGCTTTTTTCGGGCAGGCGTCTCCGGTGTGAAACATCCGGGTGGTCTGATATGAAAGTTGATCATTCATTTTTTGATGAAGTCTCCAAGCGAAGTGGTCAGAATCTCTCCAGGTGCTTTCACTGCATGTGTTGCTCGGGTGGTTGTCCGGTGGCACACGGCATGGACTACTTGCCCAACCAGATCCTTCGGATGATTCAGTTGGGAATGAAAAAAGAGGTTCTCGAGAGTCGGGCCATCTGGCTTTGCATCGGGTGCTATGCGTGTGTGACCGAGTGCCCCAACAGGGTTCACATTCCTTATATGATGGATTCGCTTCGGGAGATCGCCCTGGCTGAGGGTGCCGATATTGGGGAGCCGGATATCTGGGCTTTTCACCGGGAGTTTCTGAAGCAGGTGGACAAGCGGGGGCGCATCTATGAGCTGGAATTCATGGCCCGGTACAAGCTGGCCACAGGGAATCTGTTCCAGGATGCCGTCATGGGGATGAAGATGTTTCGCCTCGGGCGCCTGGAGTTGTTGCCCGGCAGCGTGAAACACAAAGAGATCATGAAAAAAATCAGGGAGGCCTGCGATGAGTAGCGGAAAGAGCGCGGGAAAGAAGAGGCTGCGGCGTGTGCATTACTATCCTGGGTGTTCGCTGATGTCGTCTGCCAAAGATTTCGGCACCTCCCTTTTTCAGATGTTTCGACTGATGGGGACCTGGGTGGAGCCCCTGGAGGATTGGAACTGCTGCGGGGCATCTCCGGCCCACAGTGTGAATCCGGATTATGCGACCCTTCTTGCCGGCCGAAACCTGCTTTTGGCAGAACGGCAGGGGATCGACGATCTATACGTGGTCTGCCCCAGCTGTTTTGTGCGGCTTCGGACAGCAGAAAAAACCCTGTCCACCGATGGCAGTCTCAATGCCAAGCTCGCCAAGGCGTGCGGGCGGGAGTATGAAGGCGGGGTTCAGGTGAAGTTTACGCCCGAAATTCTTTCGGATGCGCCCATCGTCTTTGAAAAGGCTGTTATGAACCCCTTAGAGGGCCTTCGCGGTGTGCTCTATTTTGGGTGTCTGTTGACCCGGCCGGAGTGGATCACCGGGTTTGACATCCGCCCCTACGAACGGAAGTTGAAACGGTTGGTCAACGTCCTGGGGGTGGAAACGCCGGATTGGAGTTTCAGTAAGCAGTGCTGTGGCTCCCACTTGGCTGTGACCAAGTCAGACATGGTGGATGGCATGGTGGATCGCATACGGGACCATGCCCGGCGCGCCGGGGCCAACTGCATCATCGCCTTTTGTCCGCTCTGCCAGGTGAACCTGGAGCTCAGGGGCAAGGAGGTGGAGCCCCTTCCCGTGTTTTATATTTCGGAGCTGATCGGCCTGGCGGCCAAGCTGCCGGGGCACGAAAACTGGGTGAAGAAGCACCTGGTGGACCCGCGCCCGCTGTTGAGTTTCCTTGAATTGTTGTAGCCAAAACAGGTTCAGGGCAACTCATCGTTGATGTGAACGCTCTTTTTTCTTATACTGTATGAATGTAGCGGGCTGCGTTCGACGAGAGCGATGGGGACGGCGGCATGAATTTCAGGTGCTTTAATTTGTAAGGATGCGGTGACATGGATAAGAGCGAGACCACAAAGAGCGAGGCTTTCGGCGCGGGGGACGGTCGTGATACGGCCAGCCTGCCCGGCATCAATTTTTCCACCTTTATCTTTTCGCTGAACTCTTCGGCCCTGGTGCATCTGGGGAAGATTACCGCGCCCGGTGCCAGCGGGAAGGAGGTCAACCTCGCCCTGGCCAAGCAGAGCATCGACATTCTGGGGATGCTCGAGGACAAGACCTCCGGCAACCTGACCGAAGACGAGACAAACCTGTTGTCCAATATGCTTCATGATCTTCGGCTGATGTACGTCAAGCTCAAGGAGCAGGGGGCGTAGTGGAGCTTGCATCACCGGCCAAGGTGAACCTTTTTCTTTATGTGACAGGCAAGCGGGAGGACGGGTATCACGAACTCTGTTCTCTGATGAGCGGGATCACCCTCTACGACCGCATTGTGTTGGAGGCTACTCCGTCGGGGATTTCCCTTTCGTGCGACTACCCCGGCGTGCCTGAGGATCAGAACAACTTGGCATGGCGCGCGGCAGAGCTTTTTTTTCGGGTCTCGGGTCTCAAGGGCGGCTGCCATATTGCCATCGACAAGAACATTCCCCCCGGTGCAGGACTCGGGGGTGGGAGCGGCAATGCCGCATCGGTTCTTAAGGGGCTCAACGCGATGCATGGGGACCCCTTTGATGAAAAAGCCCTGGAAACAATGGCCCTGACCCTCGGAGCGGATGTCCCTTTTTTTGTCCGCTGCGCCCCTGTTCTTGCCTCTGGCGTGGGGGAGTGCTTTGAAGCCATTCCGGCCCTTAAACCCTACCATCTGGTAATTATCTATCCGGGCACAGGGTTATCTACGGTGGCTGTCTATAAAAATCTCAAATTGGGATTGACAAAAACCGAAAAAAAAATTAAAAGTCGTCTGTTGAATGAAGCGGTGATTGATCCTCTCCACCTTCTTCATAATGACCTGGAAACCTCTGCACTGATGCTCTCATCGGTTGTGGGGGACGCCAAGGAAGCACTGAAGCATGCTGGTGCAGAGGGCGTGCTGATGTCCGGCAGTGGTTCGTCGGTATTTGGGCTTTTCAGTGAGTCTCAAAAGGCACAGGCAGCGGAAACGCACCTGATGCGCCTGAGAGAGGAGAGGCCAGAACAATACGCCGGATGGCAACTGTTCTCGGCCGAATTGGTGTCGTAGTTAAAAAATTACAATGCAGGGGCGTCGTCAAGCGGTAAGACACTGGATTTTGATTCCAGCATTCGCAGGTTCGAATCCTGCCGCCCCTGCCAATTTATTTATACCGGCAGTGCTTCCGGGAAAACGGGAATGGAATGAACGATCTTTCCATATTTACGGGGAACTCCAACGGCGAGCTTGCCCAAAAGGTGTCCAAGTACCTTTTTAAAGAACTTGGCAGCTCGAAGGTGAATCGCTTCAGCGACGGCGAGATTCAGATTGAAATTGAGGAGAACGTGCGCAAGAAGGATGTTTATATCATCCAGTCCACATGCTCTCCCGTGAACGACAACCTCATGGAACTGCTCCTGATGATCGACGCCATGCGACGTTCATCGGCTTCACGTATCACGGCTGTCATTCCCTACTTCGGGTATGCACGTCAGGATAAGAAGGTGGCTCCGAGGGTTCCAATTTCAGCCAAGCTGATTGCCGACCTTCTCACCCACTCCGGGGCATGCCGCATCATTACCATGGACCTTCATGCCGGTCAGATTCAGGGCTTCTTTAATATCCCTGTTGACAACCTCTATGCCGCGCCCATTCTGATTGATAAGATGCGTGAAGAGTTTGCCGGTGAGGATGTGGTAATTGTATCGCCCGACGCCGGTGGCGTAGAGCGTGCCCGTGCATTTGCCAAGCGCCTGGACTGTGGTCTGGCCATCGTAGACAAGCGTCGCGACCGGCCCAATGAGGCCAAAGCCATGGCCGTTATCGGTGATGTGGCGGGGAAAACAGCGATTATTCTTGATGATATGGTCGATACTGCCGGCACACTGACGGAGGCATCCAACGCCATCAGCGAGATGGGGGCCAAAGAGGTCCACGCTTGCTGCACCCATGCGGTTCTTTCAGGCCCTGCCGTCGAGCGCATTCAGAAATCGGCATTAAAGAGTCTTGTTGCAACAGACACCATCCCCTTAAGCGAAGCGGCGATGGCGTGTGACAAGATCAAGGTCCTCTCCGTTGCCTCCCTGGTAGGCGAGGCCATCATTCGAAGTCATCGGGGTGACTCGGTTACAACGCTGTTTGTGTAATTACACCATTTAGAAAATTAAGCTGGTTCTTCAGGAGGATCGATTTGGAACTTTTCGAACTTAAGACAAATATAAGGGAAGCCCGAGGCAAAAACGCTGCTCGCGTTCTCCGCTCCGAGGGCAGGGTTCCTGCCGTGGTTTATGGTGACAACACCGAGGCCATCGCTGTAGACGTTCTGGTTTCCGATGTACAGGAAGCCATCAAGCAGAGCGAGACCATTCAGGTGGTTGTGAACCTTGCGGTGGGCGATGCCGAGCCCAAGGTTGCCATCATCAAGGATATTCAGGTTGATCCCACCCGTGGCGATTACCGTCACGTGGACTTCCAGGTTGTGGCCCTTGACAAGAAGATCAAGGCCATTGCTCCTGTTGAGGCTGTCGGCAAAGCTGCGGGTCTCGAGCAGGGCGGCATTCTTCAGGTTATCCGTCGTGAACTTGAGGTGCTCTGCCTTCCCCTTGACATCCCCACCGCCATTGAGGTGGACGTAACTGCGCTGAAGATCGGCAAATCCATCCACGTGGAAGAGATCCAGGTTGAAGGTGTCGAGATTCCTCACAACGTAAACTTTACTGTTGTGACGTGCGTGGCTCCCAAGGGCATGACTCTTGGTGAGGACGAAGAAGAGGAAGGGGAAGAAGAGGCTTCTTAAGCCCCTTTTTTCTGCCATGGCGGCCTCGGCCGCCATGGTTGTGTCTGGTATCGGACATGGAGAGGAAGCTCGTTCAAGGCCTGAAGCCTCCTTCATCTGTCAACGCAATGGTTGGCAGTCTGAATATGATGAATGAGAAGGCTTTTGGCCTTTAAGCGGTTACAATTATGAGTGAATCTTCAGTCAGGTTGGTGGTGGGGCTCGGAAACCCGGGCGGACGCTACGAACATACACGACACAACATTGGATTTCGGGTTATTGATCGCCTGGCAGAGCGTCTCGGCATGTCGGTAACCCGCTCTCGTTTTAACGCCCTGTATGAGAAAGGGCGCATTGAAGGACGGGAAGTGATTCTTGCCAAGCCCCAATCCTTCATGAACCTCAGTGGTGGCCCCGTTCGGTCCCTGGCTGATTACTTCGACATCGAGCCCAGTGAAATTCTTGTCGTTTACGATGAGATTGATCTGCCCTACGGTCGAATGAAAATCGTAGCCAAAGGGGGGCACGGTGGGCACAACGGAGTCCGATCCCTCATCGATACCATGAAAGTCAGAGACTTTCCGCGGATTCGAATGGGTGTCGGAAGGCCGGATCCGAGGATGGAAGTCAGCAACTGGGTCCTGGGCAAGTTTTCCGCCGAAGAGGCGGACTCACTTGAGTCCTTTGTAGATCGGGGCGGTGACGCAGTAAGCAAGATCCTCACGGAAGGGTTGGTAAAGGGGATGAATGCATTTAACTGCATGAAGTAGTTGCGTTGATTTAACTCAGCACATAAATGGAGGGGCGAATGGACAATCTGCCGTTGGTGTGTGGTTTCGTGACCCTGGCTTTGCTTGCCCTCTCCCTTGTTTTCTCGGCCTCTCCCTCGGCTGCGCGAAAAAGCGGCTTCTGCGCCGGACTTACCACGTTTTTTGTCTCCCCTCTTTTTGCCTGTTCTTCTCAAATGTCCCATGGCATCCGGATGATTTCTTCGCACCGGGGCATCGGTCCTCCCCATATTGCATTGTCTTTTTTTACTTGTTTTCCATCGCATGATACTGTGCGTATTATATGTTCCGGGGTCTACCCCGATGTGTTTGGTCCGTTTGGTTCTTTTCGCTCCACGGCACCGCACCTGACCTGAGGGTCCGGTGACCCCTCGCCTTTGACTTGCATTGAGGGGACGATCCTTTTTAAAGGTGAAACGCCAGGTTGATCCTGGTTGTATCTGTTCGTGATTATAGAACCTTGCGTACACAAGGTTATAATATATGAAACCATTGACGATACACGTTTAACAAGAGAAAGGAAAAATTCATGAGCACTTATGTAATTGGTCACAAAATTCCTGATTCAGATTCCGTTTGTTCCCCCATCGCCTTGGCTTACCTGAAAAACAAGCTCGGTGAAGACACCGTAGCCGCTGTTCAGGGTGACATCAACCCCGAGACTGCATTTATCCTCGGAAAATTTGGTGTTGCAGCTCCCGAAGTGAAAACCTCTTTTGCCGGTGAGTCTGTTTACCTTGTGGATCACTCTGACCTCGCTCAGAGCCCCGATGATCTGAAGGAAGCCACCGTTCTGGGGATCGTCGACCACCACAAGCTTGGCGACGTAACCACTTCCGAGCCCCTTGAGTGCTGGATCCGCCCCGTGGGTTGCACCGGTACCATCGTAAAAGAGATGTTCGACGCCAGCGGTGTTGAGATTCCCCAGGACATCGCAGGGCTTCTCCTCTGCGCCATCCTGAGCGACACTGTTATCTTCAAGTCCCCCACCTGCACCCCCAAGGACAAAGAGGCTGTTGAGGCCCTGGCCAAGATTGCCGGTGTTGAAGATGTGGTAGCCCTGGGTATCGAGATGTTCAACGTAAAGTCTGCTGTTGCCGGCACCTCCATCCGTGATCTCGTGATGCGAGACTACAAAGATTTCAACATGGGCGGCAACAAGATTGGTGTGGGTCAGCTTGAAGTTGTGGACCTTGCCATCTTTGACGACATCAAAGCCGACCTGCTCAAGGACCTGAGCGTTCTGAAGGAAGAGGGCGCACGTCACACCGTTCTGCTCCTCCTGACCGACATCATGAAAGAGGGTTCCGAGCTGCTCATCGCTTCTGACGACGCTGCCATCATCGAGAAAGCATTCGACGGAAAGTCCGCGGATTCCAAGATGTGGCTTGACGGCGTTCTGAGCCGCAAGAAGCAGGTTGTACCCTTCCTGGAAAAAGTGTTTGCATAGCAGGCGCTTCAGCGCCCTTCGACTCTGCATGGCAGGGTAGGAAGGTGTCGGGTATCTGATTTACAGAAAAGGGCTGTCCCCGGGGTAACGGGACAGCCCTTTTTTCGTGGGGTGACGGTGGGTTGGTTCGGATTTGTGGTCCGGAGGTTCCTGGTTTGTTGCACCGGGTAATTTTTTTTTATTTTTCAGGGCTCGGCCTTAAAATAGTGGCATAGGAACGCTACAGGGAACATTCGAGGAAATGAGGTGTTCTTGCGCTTGCCTCAACATCAAAAACCCAAAAAATATTTTCATTTTAACGGGTTGCTTGGGCGTGGGTGTATCTTTGATGTTGAAAAAGGCAGGGGTGTGTGGTATATTTATTGAGATGTCGTATTGGCGGCTACATTTATCCTAATTTACTATTTGACTCGACGATTGCATACGAAACTTAGAATCTTCTGTCAATAGCAATGTTCAAATTTCTTGAATAAAGCTCTTGATGTGATCGTCAGAGTAGCAACAGGTGAGGACATGGGACATACAGATAATCTGGAGTTTCAGGCAGGTGACCTCGCGGTATATCCGGCACACGGTGTGGGACGTATCGAATCCATCGAGATTAAGGAAATCGGTGGAGAGGATATGACCTTTTACATTATGAAAGTTCTTGAAAATGGCATGGTAATCATGATTCCTACCGCTAACGTAGAGTCGGTGGGTCTCAGACGGGTCATCAAGGAAGACGACATTCCCAAGGTCTATGAAGTGATGACCCAGAAGCGGGAGTGCGCCTTCGACAACCAGACCTGGAACCGCCGTTACCGCGAATATATGGAAAAGATCAAGACGGGATCCCTTTTTGACGTGGCTGAGGTGTTCAGAGACCTCTTTCTTCTGCGTTTGACCAAGGATCTCTCCTTTGGGGAGCGAAAGCTTCTCGATACCGCTCAGAGCCTTCTCCTGAAGGAGCTGTGCATGGCCAAGCAGACCGACGAAAAGTCCATGATGCAGGAAATTGAGTCCCTTTTCAGCGATGAAGGGATCACTGGACCACAAGCTGAATTGGCATAAGTATTCCATTGACGACCAAAATCGATAGTTTGGATCAGCAAGGCGCCTGTTCCGTGACGGTTACCACCGAAGATCACGGACGGCGCCTTGATCTGTTTGTGGCGGATAAAGGCTTGGTTCTCTCACGGAGCCAGGCTTCTCAATTTATCAAGCATGGCTATATCACCGTGAACGGTGAGGCCAGAAAGCCCAAGCACAAGGTGCGTGAAGGGGAGCATGTGACGGCGGTTTTGCCCGAAGTGAAGCCCCTGACCCTTGCGCCTGAAGCCATTGACCTTGAGATCATTCATGCTGATGAGGATCTTGTGGTGGTCAACAAGCAGCGGGGTCTCGTGGTGCATCCTGCGGCCGGGCATGAGTCCGGTACCCTGGTGAACGCCATGCTGCACCACTTTCCCCACATGGAGGGGATCTGTGGCGAGCTGCGGCCCGGGATTGTACATCGCCTGGACAAAGACACCACAGGCCTGATCGTGGTGGCCCTGAATCAGAGAGCTCTCCTTGAACTTACGCGCCAGTTCAAAGCGCGTGAGGTGAAGAAACGATACCGTGCCCTGGTGTTCGGTGAGGTTTCCGATGACAGCGGTATCATTGATCAGCCCATTGGCAGGGACCCCCGGGACCGGAAGCGCATGGGGGTGAACTCTCCTGTGGGCAGGGCATCGGAAACCCATTACACCGTGGCAGATCGCTATCAGGGTGCCACACTCCTGGATGTTGACCTGAAAACGGGTCGGACCCATCAGATTCGTGTCCACACCCATTGGCTTGGTCACCCGGTGGTGGGTGATCCCGTTTACACCCGACGTAAAGCTGACCGGGACCTTCCCCAGTCTGCCCCCTTAAGGGCGTCGATCAGGCAGCTTTCCGGCCAACTCCTCCATGCGCACACCCTTGCCTTCCATCATCCCGGAACAGGAGACAGGATGAAGTTTACCGCTCCGTTGCCGGACGATTTTTCCGAGGTCCTGTCCCTTTTGGGCGCCCGTGCATAAACTTGCCTGGCTGATCATGTGACCCGCTCTTTTGTGAACGGGTGACTCAGGCACTCCAGCCCGACTCTATGGGTGGCACGGCGATTCCATTTTTTGTGTGATTGAAGCGTCGCTGTCCCCTCTCTTCTGCGTTGCATAACCTTTTTGCTTCATCTGCCCTGATGTAAGGGATTTATACCTTCCTTCTTTATTCATATGAGCTCCTTCCAAATGGTTGCTACGTTCCTTTTTCCTTTGTGGGGTGAGAGGGAACACAGCTGTTTCTGTCATTTCTAACCACCTAAAAATGCCTTGACATCTCGATATGAGAGGACTAATGATGATGGGGCAGCATAAGAACTTTCCTGATAATATTTCCGTTCCTTGTTAGAGTAAATTGAGCACGATTCGGGCAGTGAAAAGTTGTTTATTCACTGACTGGATAAAAGGGGTAATGGGGGGTTGATTCGTCCCTGCGGATTGCCTCACCCCTTGAAGAGATGACCGAAAGACGACGATACGTCTGGAACGTTTTTTCTTGTGCGCACCGGTATAACTAAGTTTGCGAAACGGTATGGGGGTTGTTTATGGATTCGGTGTTAGCCATCGATTACCTGTATGTCATGCTTTTCATTTTTGGCGGATTTACCGCCGCCTTTCTTCCCTTTATCATCGCCTGGCTCATACGCCCAAAAACTGTCGTCACTGTTAGGTCTCACCAGACCTATGAGTGCGGGATCGAGCCCTTCAATCAAATGTGGGATTATCGCTTTGGCGTCTCATACTATCTCTATGCGCTGATATTTTTGGCCTTTGATGTGGATGTGCTCTACCTTTTTCCGGTGGCCTCGGTCTTTGACAGGGTCTCCGGTGTGAGGGGGGTGGTTGAGTTTTTTATCTTCATCGGTATTCTCAGCCTCGCCATTGTCTATGCCTGGAATAAAGGGGTCTTTACCTGGGAGAAGAAAAAGGCATGAAAGAGATCGAACGCTACGCGAAATATTTGAAGGATGAATCCGCCGCCAGCGCCCAGGAAGTCGAGGGCGGAGCCATGGGAAGCTTTCCTCTCACCAAACAGATCCTTTCCGTCTGCCAGGCCAACTCCCTCTGGCCCATGACTTTTGGTCTTGCCTGTTGTGCCATTGAGATGATGGCCTCCGGCATGGCGCGAATCGATATGGCCCGCTACGGCGCCGAGGTGTTTCGCCCCTCCGCGCGTCAGTGCGACCTTCTCATCGTTTCCGGCACGGTCACCAAGAAGATGGCTCCAGCCCTGATGACTCTGTACGAGCAGATGCCCTCTCCCAAGTGGGTCATCGCCATGGGCAATTGTGCGATCTCCGGGGGGCCCTTTAAAGTGGAAGAGAACTACAACGTCATCGAAGGGGTGGATCAGCTGATCCCAGTGGACGTCTATATTCCGGGTTGTCCTCCCAGGCCTGAAGCCCTTATCGAGGGGATTTTAAAACTTCAGGAGAAGATTGCCGGGAAAAGGCATCCCTGGCCCCAGCGAAAGTTTAAGAAAGAGACGAAGATCCATCCCATTCCCTGATCTGGCGGCGCACCAGGCGCGTCACATGATTTGCGAGGTAGAGCGTGAAGAGTAACGAAGCGATTACAAAGCTGATGGATGCAGGATTTCAGGCGGAACCAGGGGAGGTAAACCGCGTGGGGTACCATGTGAGGGTGGCCTTGGAGGCGACCCAGGTGCGGCCCTTTGCTCAATGGTTGCTCTCTGAAGGGTTCTTCATTGATTTCCTCTCTGCTGTGGATGTCTCTCCCGCCATTCAGGTGATCTATCAATTCGCCCATTTTGATGGCCCCTGCCGTATCAACGCACGGGTATCTCTCCCCGATTCGGGAGCCATTGACACCATCAGCGATATCTACCAGGGCGCATCCTGGCATGAACGCGAGGCCCGCGATTTTTTCGGGGTTGTCTTTTCCGGGCATCCCAACCTCGTGCCCCTGATTCTCTGTGAAGAGGACAAGGACTTAAAACCCCTCCTGAAAAAAGAGGGCGCACGAAAACCCCTCGAAGAGGTCGGGTGGGGGGAGAAAGCCGCCCCAGAGGGTGCGGATTCGTAAGGCACGAATACCTGAGTGTGTGTTTCCAAGTGAAGGCATTTTTCAGCGCTTTAGAATATCTACTTACATCACCCTGTGTGCCTCATTGCCCGACAGCTCGTTTCGATGCGGGATTGTGAGGCCTCCACGGGATCCTGGGGATCATCCCCCGGCCGCCGGAGGCATCAGGCTTGCTTACGGCGACATTATCAAGGTGGAGCAGCGATGGTAACCAAACTTGAAAAAATTGCCGGTCCCAAGCACCGGTTCCTGCTCAACATGGGGCCTCAGCACCCGAGTACCCATGGGGTGCTCCGGATCGTGCTGGAGATGGACGGCGAGTACGCCATGGAGCTGGACCCGGTTTTGGGCTACGGGCACCGCATGCATGAGAAGATGGCTGAAGCACGCCCCACCAGTGGTTTTTACCCCAACACCGGACGCATGGACTACCTGGGGGCGATTCTCTTCAATCATGGCTATGTAGCGCTTTTGGAACGCATGGCTGGCGTGGAGGTACCGGAACGGGCCGAGTACATCCGGGTGATCACCTCAGAGCTCAACCGCATCTCAAGCCACCTGGTGGGCATCGGGGCCTATGTTCTCGACCTCGGCGCCTTTACCCCCATCCTGTATGCCTTTGATGACCGCGAAAAGATTCTCGATATTCTAGAAGAGATCACCGGCTCACGCCTGACGTACTGCTATGTGCGGACCGGCGGTGTCACAAAGGACATCGACGACACCTTTATTCGCAGAACCCGGGCCTTCATCGACCGCATGAGAGAGCGCCTTCCCATGTACAAGAACCTGGTCACCGACAACGTCATCTTTTTGAGACGTACCAAGGGAATCGGTGTCATCGATCGGAACATGGCCCTGCGTTACGGCATCACCGGACCGGTGTTGAGGGGGTCGGGCATCGCCTACGACGTGCGCAAGAGCGAACCCTACTCCATCTACGATCGCTTTGATTTTGACATTCCCACCGGTGAGAACGGGGACTCCTTTGACCGCTATATCGTCCGTATACGAGAGATTGCACAGAGCCTCCGCATCATTGAGCAGGCTCTGGATGCCCTGCCCGACGGGCCGGTGATGGCCAAAACCAAAAAGCTGAAACTGCCCAAGGGGGAGTGCAACTTTACCGTGGAGGCGGCGCGTGGCTCCCTCTCCTACTATATCGTGGGCGACGGCAGTGACACCCCCTACCGTCTGAAGATCAGGGTTCCCTCATATTCCAACCTGAGCCCCCTGCCCGAACTTTGCAAAGGGATGCTTCTCTCTGACCTGGTGACGGCCATGGGAAGCCTTGACCTGGTGATACCGGAAATCGACAGGTGATTATGGACACGATGCAACTGACATTTTATGACGTGCTGCGGATGGTGATCGCCTTTGTGCTGATGATCTCCCTTGTGTTTATCAACGCGCTGGTGATGGGCTACATGGAACGGAAGGTGGCCGCCAGAATCCAGAGGCGCTGGGGACCCATGGAAGTAGGGGTGCAGGGGTGGCTTCAGATGATCATCGACGGGGTCAAGATCATCGCCAAGCAACTCATCGTCCCACGGGATGCCGACCGAACCATCTTCCGCGTGGCGCCGCTCCTCTCCTTTACGCCGGTGGTGCTTCCGTTTCTGGTGATGCCCTTTTCGAAGAGCCTTATTGGACGGGACATCAACCTCGGCCTTATTTTTATCCTTGCCGTCGCTTCCATCAACGTCCTCTCCATTTTTATTGCTGGCTGGGCCTCCAACAACAAATACTCCCTCTTCGGTGCGGTACGCTCCGTCTCCCAGAACATCGCCTACGAGATTCCCATCCTGTTGTCCCTGCTGTCGGTGGTGATGATCACCAACACCTACAGCATGCAGGAGATCGTGGCAGCCCAGGGGACCGTCTGGTTCTGCCTCGTGCAGCCGGTGGCCTGTCTTATCTACCTGGTGTCGGCCGTGGCCGAAACCAACCGGGCGCCCTTTGACCTGCCCGAAGCGGAGAGTGAACTCACCGCCGGATTTCACACCGAGTACAGCGGCTTCGGCTTCTCGCTTTTCATGATCGCCGAGTACGCCAACATGTTCATCGTCTGCGCCGTCGCCACGGTTCTCTTCTTTGGCGGGTGGCATGGCCCCTTCAGCGGAGAGTATCTGGGAGCCCTCTGGTTCCTTCTGAAGGTCTTTCTCCTGATGCTCACCATGATCTGGGTACGCTGGACATTTCCGAGGGTCAGGTTCGATCAGTTGATGAACCTCGCCTGGAAATACCTGATTCCCTTTTCCCTGGTGAACCTTCTTCTAACCGCCTTGATTGTGAAATGCATATGAGTGGATACTTCAGCGACCTGATAACCGGAAGCAAGAGCCTGCTGGTGGGGCTGGGGGTCACCTTTAAAGCCATCGTCTCTCCTGTGGTGACGGTGCAGTACCCCCGGGAAAAGATCGACGTGACCCCTGCCGTTCGCGGCCACATTGACCTTGTAAAGGATGAGAAGACAGGCACACACCGGTGCATCGTCTGCCTCTCCTGCATGAAGGCCTGCCCATGCCAGTGCATCACGGTCCAGGGAGAGAAGCAGGAGGGCGTCAAGGGAAAGGTCCTGACCCTTTTTACCCTGGACTTTACCAAGTGCAGTCTCTGTGGCCTCTGCGTGGAATCCTGCAAACCGAACGCCATCGATTTCTCAAACGAATACGAACTGGCCGGTTTCTCCCGTGATGAGTTTTTCTACGACCTTCTGACACGCGTAAAGGAGCGGGCATGAATGTCTTGATGGATGTCCTCTTTTTCGGCTTTGTGGTGCTGACCATGGCCGGGGCTCTTCTGGCCGTTCGGGCCGGGGTCCTCATGCACGCCGTCCTCGGGCTTGCCATCTCCCTTCTGGGGGTGGCCGGGCTCTACCTTTATTTGGGAAGCCCCTTTCTGACCCTCATGCAGGTGCTCATTTACGTCGGCGCCATCTGCGTGGTGCTGGTCTTCGGCATCATGATGGGCTACACCCCCAACGAAGTGGCGGAAAAGGTGACCATGG
>Ga0193955_1000227_pt1 | contig 35669 bp, 30 predicted proteins | sample BB_6_MG_FD_140343 | JGI IMG/M metagenome (GOLD analysis project Ga0193955, IMG submission 140343) | Microbial mat bacterial communities from the Broadkill River, Lewes, Delaware, United States - BB_6_MG | ecosystem: Environmental > Aquatic > Freshwater > River > Microbial mats | place: USA... | reverse complement strand
GCAATATCATCATCTTTTGTTTCTGAAGGACTTTTGGGGTTCAGTTTTTTAAAACCCTATCACTTATTTGGAATGCAAATTTTTGAACCTGTTCCTCACGCATTTTTCTGGAGTCTTTTTTTTAATATAAGTACCTATGCTATTTTATCAGTAAATATTATTGGGAGTTCTAGAGAACGAAATTTTGCAGAAATGTTTGTTGACAATAGTAAATATGCTTCTTTACACGAAAATGCTTTTGTTTGGAAAGGTGAAGCTTATGTAAAAGATATAAGAAAGGTTTTAACTAGATTTTTAGGCGATGCGCGAACTGAACGCGCTTTAAATCTGTTCTACATTAAGTATAACATCAATAAAAAAGATCAATTTGCAGATGCCCGTTTGGTTAATTTTTCAGAAAAATTATTGACAGGAAGTATCGGAAGCGCATCAGCAAGAATTTTAATTTCTTCTGTTGTTAAAGAAGAAGAAATTAGTCTTCCAGAGGTATTAAATATTTTAGATGAAACTCAAAAAGCAAAAGAATCTAACAAAGCATTAAAAGAAAGAGATAAACAAAAAGATGAGTTTCTAGATACTGTTGCACATGAACTTAAAACTCCCATAACCTCTATTAGAGCATTGTCTGAAATATTATTAGATGATACTGAAATTGATACTGAAGTTAAAAATAAGTTTTTAACAAGTATCTTAAGTGAAAGTGAACGTGTTAGTAGATTAATAAATAATATCTTAGATTTAGAAAAACTAGCTACTGGCAAAGAAAAATTAGAATTAGAAAAAAATTCAATACAAGAAACTATTTCAAAATCAATAAATTCTGTACAACAATTAGCTATAAAAAAGAAAATTAAAATTAATACTGAAGGTATAAACAACGCTATATTGTTTTACGATGAAGATAGGATACAGCAAGTAATTATAAACTTATTATCTAATGCCATAAAATTTTCTGATGAAGAAATTGGAAAAATTTCAGTTTCTACCTTTCAGAATAAAAACAACATTGAGATTTCAGTAGAAGATAATGGAAAAGGAATTTCAAAAGATGAATTAGGCTCCATTTTTAATAAGTTTTACCAATCAAAAAATCAAACTATTTTAAAACCAGTTGGAAGCGGCTTAGGTTTGGCAATTAGTAAACAAATAATTGAGAGTCATAATGGTAAAATTTGGGCAGAGAATATTAATCCAATTGGAGCAAGATTAACATTTATTTTACCACTAATAAACAATAAGTAATATGAAAAAAGTACTAATTGTAGATGATGAACCTAACATAGTAATGTCTTTAGAATATATTTTCAAAAAAGAAAATTTTGAAGTATTTATTGCTAGAGATGGTTCGGAAGCTATTGAAATTGCTGAAGAAAATTTCCCAAACATTGTTTTATTAGATATTATGATGCCAAATGTTGATGGCTATCAAGTGTTAAAACATCTAAAAAACAGTTTAAAACTAAAAGATGTAAAAGTAATATTTTTATCTGCCAAAAATAAAGTTTCAGATATAGAATTGGGCTTACAATTAGGAGCAGACAAATATATATCCAAGCCTTTTTCAACTAAAAAATTAATGCAGGAAGTAAAAGATTTATTAAAATAAAAAAGATATTCAACTAAAAAAATAAGTATATGAGTTATCAAAAACACTACAAAAGCAGTATCGAAAGCCCAGAAAATTTCTGGAAAGAACAAGCTAAAAATCTAAAATGGTATAAAAAACCATCTTCCATTTTGTCTAAAGATGAGAATGGTTTTGACCGATGGTTTGCAGATGGAGAATTAAATATGTGTTATTTAGCAGTTGATAAACATGTAGAAGACGGTTTTGGAGAACAAACTGCCATTATTTATGAATCACCTGTAACTCAACAAAAAGTTACATATACTTATAACGAAGTAAAAAGTAAAGTAGAGCGTTTGGCTGGTGGATTACGCGATTTGGGTGTTAAAAAAGGAGACACCGTAATTATCTATATGCCAATGATTCCTCACGCAGCCTTTAGTATGTTGGCCTGTGCCCGTATTGGAGCTATTCATTCTGTTGTTTTTGGAGGTTTTGCACCACACGAATTGGCTATTAGAATTGATGATTGTAAACCAAAAGCAATAATTACCGCTACATCTGGTATGGAAGTTGATCGTTTAATTGCCTACAAACCAATGGTTGATGAAGCTATTAAACTAGCGGAACATAAACCAGAAAAAGTAATTGTGTATCAACGTAATTTGGGTGCAGTTAATCCAAAAACTGAACGTTATATCAGTTATAAAAAATTGGAGAAAAATTCAGAACCTGCAGCTTGTGTTGCTATGAGAGCAACAGATCCTCTTTATATTTTGTACACATCTGGTACAACAGGAAAACCAAAAGGTATTTTACGTGATACAGGAGGTTATGCAACAGCTTTAAAATATTCAATGAAAAATATTTATGGTGTTGAAGAAGGAGATACTTTTTGGGCAGCATCAGATGTTGGTTGGGTAGTTGGGCATAGTTATATTGTTTATGGACCATTATTAAATAGAAACACAACCATTATTTTTGAAGGAAAACCAATTAAAACTCCAGATGCTAGTACTTTTTGGAGAGTAATTAGCGAAAATAATGTAAAAGTAATGTTTACTGCGCCAACTGCAATTAGAGCTATAAAGAAAGAAGATCCAGATGGTAAATTTATGCAACAATACGATTTAAGCTGTTTAAAATATCAATTTTTAGCAGGTGAACGTTGCGATGTTGCAACCTTAAAATGGTTGGAAGAAAAATTACAAATTCCAGTAATCGATCATTGGTGGCAAACAGAATCTGGTTGGCCAATGTTAGCAAATTCAATGGGAGTAGAAGCGCTACCAATTAAACCAGGATCTGCAACAAAACCTGTTGCGGGATATGACATTCAAATTTTAAACGCAGAAGGTGAGCAAGTTGGTGCAAATTCTGAAGGTTTTGTAGCTGTAAAACTACCATTACCTCCAGGAAATTTATTAAATATTTGGGGCAATACAGATCGTTTTATTGATGGTTATTTAAAGAAATTTCCAGGCTATTATTTTTCTGGAGATGGAGGTTATACAGATGATGAAGGCTATGTTTTTATTACAGGACGTGTAGATGATGTTATTAATGTTGCTGGACATAGATTGTCAACTGCTGAAATGGAAGAAATAGTTGCGTCTAACCCTTCAGTTGCTGAATGTGCTGTTTTTGGTATAGAAAACGAGCTAAAAGGACAAGTTCCATTGGCACTGGTTGTTTTAAAATCGGGAGATTACGTTTCTAATTTTGAATTAGAATATAAAATTGTTCAAGAGGTTAGAAAGCAAATTGGCCCTGTTGCTTCATTAAAAAAAGTGTTAATTGTTAAGCGTTTACCAAAAACAAGATCTGGAAAAATTCTTCGAAAATTATTGAGAAATATTGCAGATGGGGCTGAATTTAATATTCCTTCCACAATTGATGATCCAGAAATAGTTTCTGAAATTACGCATGATTTCAAACTTCATAAAATTGGAATTTACGAACATGCTACTGAAGAAGAAAAAGAAACTCTAGACGATTTACAAGTTGATTCTTTTATTAAGTATTATAAATCTTACCAGCATAGTGTTAATGATCCAGAAGGATTCTGGGCAGAAATTGCAGAAACTTTTACCTGGCGTAAAAAATGGGATAAAGTTGTAGAGTACGATTGGGACAAACCAAAATTTGAATGGTTTAAAGGAGCTAAATTAAATATTACTGAAAACTGTTTAGATCGACATTTAGAAAAAAGAGGAAATGACCCAGCAATTATTTGGGAGCCAAATGATCCAACAGAAGCAAATAGAATTTTAACTTATACAGAATTACATTCAGAGGTAAGCCGATTTGCTAATGTACTTAAAAATAACAATGTTGTAAAAGGCGACAGGGTTTGTATTTATATGCCAATGGTTCCTGAACTAGCAATTGCAGTATTGGCTTGTGCTAGAATTGGCGCTGTGCATTCAGTTGTTTTTGCAGGTTTTTCTGCAGTAGCACTTTCAACAAGAATTAATGATGCCGAATGTAAAGTCTTATTAACTACAGATGGTGTAAATAGAGGAGCGAAGGCAGTTGATTTAAAAATTATTGCAGACGAGGCTTTAGAAACTTGTCCAACTATTGAAACTTCAATTGTTCTAAATAGAATTAACTCTGATGTTACAATGAAAGCTGGACGTGATGTTTGGTGGCACGATGAAATAGCAAAAGTAGATGATATTTGTCCTGCTGAAGAAATGGATGCTGAAGATATGTTGTTTATCTTATACACTTCAGGATCCACAGGCAAACCAAAAGGAATGGTGCATTCATGTGCTGGATATATGGTACATACTGCTTATAGTTTTAAAAACGTTTTCCAATACCAACACGGCGATGTATATTTCTGTACGGCAGATATTGGTTGGATTACAGGACATTCATACATAGTGTATGGTCCTTTAGCTGCTGGGGCAACTACATTAATGTTTGAAGGAATCCCATCATACCCAGATTATAGTCGTTTTTGGCAAATTGTTGAAAAGTATAAAGTAAATCAATTCTATACAGCACCAACAGCAATTAGAGCGTTGGCAGCACAAGGAAATGAATTAATTGAGCAAAATGATATTAGCTCAATAAAAGTATTAGGTACCGTTGGAGAGCCAATTAATGAAGAAGCTTGGCACTGGTACGATGAAAAAATTGGAAAACAAAAATCTCCAATTGTTGATACGTGGTGGCAAACTGAAACAGGTGGAATTATGATTTCTCCAATGGCTGGAGTTACTCCTACCAAACCAACATTTGCAACAAGACCGTTACCTGGTATTCAGCCTTGTATTTTAGACGATAATGGAAATGAAGTTAATTCAAATCCTGCAGAAGGAAAGTTATGTATAAAATATCCTTGGCCTTCTATTGCTCGTACCATTTACGGAGATCATAAGCGTTATAAAGAAACTTATTTTACGGCATTTAAAGACAAGTATTTTACCGGAGATGGTTCATTTAGAGATTTGGAAGGAAATTATAGAATAACTGGTAGAGTTGATGATGTTGTAATAGTTTCTGGACATAATTTGGGAACTGCTCCAATTGAAAATGTAATTAATGAGCATTCAAATGTTGTAGAGTCAGCAATTGTTGGATATCCGCATGATATTAAAGGAAATGCGTTGTATGCCTATGTAATTGTATATGAAACTCCAGAAAACGATGATTTCTTGCGCCATGAAATTAACGATTTAATAAGAAGAACTATTGGACCAATTGCAAAATTAGATAAAATTCAATTTGTTCCTGGCTTACCAAAAACACGTTCGGGAAAAATTATGCGTAGAATTTTAAGGAAAATTGCAGAAAACGAAACATCCAGTTTAGGTGATATATCAACATTATTAAATCCAGATGTTGTTGCTGCAATTATGGAAGGATCTTTGGTAAAATAGACTAATACTATAGTTTAATAAGAATAAATCCTTGCTGGTTAATTCCAACAAGGATTTAAAATACTTTTTCAAAGAAATTCTAAAACTTACCAAAAACCTAAAAAAGTTAGAGGCAAGAGACCAAAACATAAATATATAATAAATTAAAAACCACTTTTTATATCGCATCATTAAATCAACCTTCCTTGGCATTTTGAGCAAGATATTCTAATATTAACTCTCTCTCTTCTCCTTTAATTCCAGCTCTCCCACTCATGCTGTCCATAATACCATTCCATTGAGTTAGGGTGTAACTTTTTGGATTTTGTGGCGCATGACAAACAGAACAAGCATTATAAAATAGAAGTTCTCCAGGACTCATATCTAATTGAGCAAATTTACTTTGTAACTGCTCAACTTGCAAGTCTACTCCTAATGCTTCTGGACTAAAGAAGTATTTATCTTCAATTATTTCAGGTGGATTAAATGCCGTGTTTTCTTCTGCATCATTACATTTTTTAAGAAAAGCCACACAAGTATTTGCTGCTGTTGCTTGACTTAATTCACTAGAAGCTTCACTAGAAGTTAAGATATTAATACTTCCGTTATTACAACGTCCCTTAGAGTCGATTTGCAACCAACTTCCTTCTTCTAAAAGAAGAACACCCTTCATTACATCATTAGATAATTTAGCTCCGGCGATACAAGCACCACGTTCATTATATATTTCTACTAAATCACCCTCCTCAATTCCTCTTGACTTGGCATCTTCAAAATTAATAACAACGTGTTGGCGTCCCTTAATATTTTCAATATCTCTTATAGATGCGTTTGCCATTTGAGAATGCAAGCGCATATTTGGATGTGGTCCCAGTACATGTAATTGATTTTCTTTTGCATTTCCAAGAAATTCAAATGGTTCTAAATATTTTGGTATTGGTGGACATTTTTTACTTTTAGTATTGGCTATTATTTCAGAGTACAATTCAATTTTACCAGATTTAGTATGTAGTTTATTATTTTCAGGATCTGAATAGAAGGCGCCGTGTCTTACCCAATTTTCTGCTTCTGGTGGAGGTGTAAATGTTGTAATTCCTTTTTCCCAGAATTCATTAAAAGGCATCGTTGCATCAGAGTTTTCATAAGAATTTTGAATAATTTCCATTATTGTTTTACCTTCTGTAAATTTTTCTTCAACGCCAAAAATCTTAGACAATTTTCTAAAAATCTCAAAATCATCTAAACTTTCTCCTACAGGATTAATAACCTTGTGCATTGCGTAAATTTTATCGTTACTATAGGTTCCTCCAGATGTTAAGCCATTACGTTCTAAGGTAGATGTTGCTGGTAAAACAATATCTGCTATTTTTGCCGAAGCGCACCACCAAGGGTCTTGGCAAATAATAGTTTCTACTTTTTTATTTAATGCTTTTATTAGTCTATTTGTATCTTGTTGATGCGACATAAAGTTATTTCCTGAATTGTAAATTAATCGAACATTAGGATATTCGTATATGCCACCATCTTTTTTAAACGTTTTACCTGGATTTTCTAGCATTTCAATAATTCTAGAAGCAGGGCAAAACTTATTCACCATATTTCTTCCTTGTGCAAGTCCTAAAGGCATTGATTTTCCAGTTTGTATAGTTCCCCCATTTCCATAGTGAAAACTAAATCCAACACCTTCACCTTTTTTGCCTATTTTACCTAACATTGCTGCTAAATTAATAATGGCCCAATGTGTCATTTCTCCGTGATCAGCTCTTTGAAGTGCCCAACTTGGTGCAAATTGTGTTTTTTTACTAGCAAATAATTCTGCCATCTCAACAATTTTACCAGCACTAATTCCAGTAATTTTCTCAGCCCATTCAGGTGTCTTTGGAGGAGTTCCGTCGGCATCTTTACCAAGTAAATAAGGTAAAAATTTATTAAAACCAACAGTATATTTTTCTAAATAAGCTATATCATGTAAATTGTTTAAATAAACGTGATAACTCATTGCTAAAAACAATGCTGTATCTGTATTTGGAATAATTTTAACCCATTCTGCATCAACTTTTTTATCAGTATCTGTTCTATGTGGATTTATTGAAATAAATTTGATTCCTTTCTCTTTAAATTTCAACCATTTTGGATACATTTGATGGTCAGCAACTCTAAATTCAACCTTGCTATTTTTCCAAGGATCACAACCAATTAAAACCATTACTTCGGTATTATCGTAAATAGTTTTCCAAGAGCTTTGTGTGGAATAAACTTCCATATCTCCAATAATATGAGGCAAACTAACTTGCGATGCTCCAGCAGAATAATCACCTTTTGTTATAGAATGCCCGCCAATTAATCCAAAAAATCTTCCTTGTAATACGTGAGGTCTAAGAAATCCTGCATGAGACCAACCACCGTAAGAGCTACTAAAAACACGATCGTTCCCATCATTTTTAATTACCTGAATAATAGCATCAGCAACTAACGCTAAAGCCTCATTCCAAGTAACTCTCACAAAAGGTTCTTTACCTCTTAAATGTGGTTTTGTATCTCTTCCTCTTCCTTCTAAATAAGATTTCCTAACCATTGGATATTTTACCCGTGTTTTATCGTACACTCTGCTAATAAGCCCATCAATAAGCATTTCACTAGGCATGGCATCGTAATCGTTTAGCGGTTGAATCCCTATTAATATTCCGTTTTCCACAACAGCTTTAAAAGGACCATAATGGCTAGCGTGTGGAATAAGAACTGTTTCTGAGTTGAACTTATGGTCACAACTAAATATGGTTAAACTAGCTGCTGCTGTTATACCAACTGCAGCGAGTGAGGATAATTTTAAGAAATTTCTTCTGTTAACACTCATAACTAATTTTGTTTTTAAAAATAATATCCAATATTTATATTAAAAAGTTGTTCTTTTTTAATTGATGTATCGAGGTTACCAGAAGAAAATGCTTTTGTCCATTCTGAACCAAACCAAGGCTGATTTTCAGCAATAATATATTCTATATAACTATAAATATTTCCTGCATGAAAAAGAATACCAATGGTATTAGATGTTGAATCTTCAAATTCTTTTTTTGATTTATCAAAATAAGCGTAGTTATTATATAGTTGTATATTGTCTATAACTCTATTATTAATTGGGAAGTTATAGGAGGCTCCTATTGTATACAATTCACCTTTTGAGGCTAATTCGTAATCTAAATTATAAGCTCCTAGCGAAACAATGGAATTTTCGGTTGCATTTACATTTTTTGGATTTTTTTTAAAAGTAGTAACCTGTGTTTTTAAATTAAAGGCATTAGCTGTTAATTCATAATGAAAAGCTAACGCACTGTGATTACCCATTTTATCACTATCTGAATTATACAAACCTCCATACATTGCAGAGCCACCAATTCTATGTTTAAATTGTTTTCTATTTATTTTATAAACTAATTTACCATTAATTTGATTGGTTTCTCTATTAACACCAATTACGTCATATGAATATCTTTTATTTGATTGTTGAGATTTATCTCCAAACAACATTTCTTCAGAATTTTTAAAAAAAGCAATTTGATATTCAAAAGTTTCATCTTGATGTGAAAACCGAACGCCCATATCATAATCATCTTCTAATCCCATATAATAACCCATTCCTAAATAATAACTATGCGAATTGTACGGTTCAATTCCAAAAGGAACTTTAGTTAAACCAACTTTTATATAATTATTATCATTAAAACTATAAGTAATATCACCTCTTCTTAACAAGCCACTACCAAACTCAACAGCATACAATCTATACTCTACATCTAGTGTTAAACCTTTAAAATAAGCTTTTGGGCTAATTGCAAACATGTCATACCCAAAGTCTCCCCCTCTTTCTTTACTACTATCTTTCCAAGAAGCCAATTTGTAGTTATATCTTAGAGCGCCATGAAGCTCAACTTTTGGGGTTTCTTTTACAGTATTTTCTTCGTTTTGAGCTTTTATCGGATTACTAAAAAACACCACAATTATTAAAGAAATAAATAACCGCATGACAAATATTTTAGTATTTACATCTATAAAGATAAAAAAAAATATTAAATTTATAATATTATTATGTACTTATTAATAGCGTATTAAGTTAGTTTCTCTTCTTTTAAACGTTAAATTTTAGTTCTAGCTACTGTAATTCACTATTAATCGTAAAACTAAAACTATCTAAATTTTTATCTAATGAAGAAGTTTTTAATACCAGTATCGTTAACTATATTAATATTTTTAATTAATGCTTGTGGTTTTTCTGAAAAGCATACATCCGTTTATAATATTATTCAAGAAAAAACTGTAGATTCTACATTGCATTCTTCTTGGAATTTACTCCAACACGATAGGCTAATAAAAGTTACTGAAGACAATTACCCCGAATTTTATATTTATGAAAGAAAAGAAATCATAAAAAATTATAAATGTTCTAGTTGCCATAAAGAAGATTTGGACGTAATGAAAGCAGCTACAAGTACTTTTGCGCATTCAGATATTAAATTTTTTCATACTTCTTTAGAAGTTATGACTTGCGTTACTTGCCATACACCAGATAATATGGATGTATTACATTCAACAGCTAATAAAAGTATAGATTTTAATAGAAGTTATAAGCTTTGTGGACAATGCCATCAAGTTCAGTTTAAAGATTGGAAAGGAGGAGCTCATGGAAAAAGACTTGGAGGCTGGGTAGCTCCAAGAGTTTCAAAAACCTGTGTAGAATGTCACAGTCCGCATGATCCTAGTTTTAAATCAAAAATCCCAGCATATCCAGCATATCTTCAACAGAAAAGAAACTAATATGGAACAAAAAAAATCAAATAAGAATAAATGGTTTCGTCTAAACTTAGGAAGCAATAGCAAGTCTAATAATTGTGAGTGCAAAAGTGGTTTAGAGAGTTGTTCAAACAAACAATTAAACGATGGATATAATCAAAAGCTGAACATATCTATGGACAGAAGGACTGCATTTAAAAAAATCACAGCCAGTTTATTATTAGGAGCAGGCGCTATTAGTACATCTTGTAGCGTAATTAGTGGAGACGTAAATAAAGAAAAATCGGAGATAGAATGGGAAGAGTATTTTAAAGGAAATTATAAGTTAATGACTAATGATGAGAAAAAGGAAACAGTTAACAGGCTCGTCCGGTCTTACGAACTAAAATTTGAAAAAAAAATTAGCATGTCTTCTAAAAACGCTAATGAAGATGTCCTTTTTGGTTACGCTTTTAACATTTCTAAATGCCAAGGATATATGGACTGTGTAAATGCGTGCGTTCAAGAAAACAATCAAGATAGAGATAGTAATATGCGCTACATTCGAATTCACGAAATGGAAGATGGTAGAGGATTAAATTTTGATAAAGCAGATGATAGCTTTGGGCATGAAGTACCTGCTAAGGGACATTTTTATATGGGAACACAGTGTTACCATTGTGAAAATCCACCTTGTATAGAGGTCTGTCCAGTACAAGCTACTTGGAAAGAAAAAGATGGCATTGTTGTAATAGATTACGATTGGTGTATTGGATGTAGGTACTGTATGGCGGCCTGCCCTTATGATGGACGACGATTTAACTGGTCCGAACCAAAAATACCTGAAGATGAATTAAATACAGAACAACATTACTTAGGCAATAGAATACGTAAAAAAGGAGTGATGGAAAAATGTACTTTCTGCATTCAACGCAGTAGAAAAGGGAAAAACCCTGCTTGCGTAGAAGCCTGTCCAACTGGAGCAAGAAAGTTTGGAAATTTATTAGATCCTGAAAGCGATATTAGATGGATTTTAGAGAATAAAAAGGTATTTAGGTTAAAAGAAGATTTAGGCACCGAACCTAAGTTTTGGTATTATATGGATTAGATTTTCATAAAAACAATTAAATGAAGACATTAAAAGTTTTTAGCAGTTTTGTAAAAGATGCTTTTTTAGAGGTAACTCGAGGAAGTAAAGCTTATCATGTTTGGATGGCAGTTTTAACTATTATTATATTATTTGGTTTGTATAATTATAGTATTCAGTTAGGCCAAGGTTTAAGTGCTACAGGAATGACAGATCGAGTTAGTTGGGGTTTGTATATTTCTAATTTTACATTTTTAGTTGGTGTCGCAGCTGCAGCAGTAATGTTGGTATTACCTGCATATGTACTTAAAAATATTGATTTTAAACAAGCTGTTTTAATTGGTGAAGGCTTAGCAGTTGCAGCGTTGTGTATGTGCTTGGCTTTTGTGATTGCAGATATGGGTGGTCCAGCTAGACTATGGCATATGATTCCTGGTATTGGTGTATTTAATTTTCCAAATTCAATGCTTACTTGGGATGTGTTGGTGTTAAATGGTTATTTATTTATCAATATTACCATTCCAATGTATATCTTAATTATGCGTTATCAAGGAAAAACTCCCAATCCAAAAATTTACATTCCTGGCGTATTTTTATCTGTTTTTTGGGCCGTAGGAATCCATATGATAACCGCTTTTTTATATCAAGGTCTACAAGCAAGACCATTTTGGAATAATGCCTTATTAGGCCCCCGTTTTTTAGCTTCTGCTTTTGCTGCTGGGCCAGCATTAATTATTATAGTATTAGCAATTATTAGAAAATTTTCAGCATTTAAAATTCCAGATAAAACAATTAAAAAAATAAGTATGATTGTTACTGTTGCTGCACAAATTAATCTAATAATGCTAATCTCAGAACTTTTTAAAGAGTTTTATTCACCAACTCATCATAGTATTAGTGCTGTATATTTATTTTTTGGAATTGGAGATAACACAGCCTTATTACCTTGGATTTGGACTTCTATCAGTTTAAATGTAATTGCCACTGCTGCCTTAACATTTCATAAATTACGAAATAATTTAAATATACTATATATTTTATGTGGAATGTTATTTATTGCTATTTGGATTGAAAAAGGATTTGGATTAATTGTTCCTGGATTTATTCCTGGACCTTGGGGAAAAATAATTGAATATAGCCCAACGTTTGTTGAAATTTCTGTAACATTAGGAATTTGGGCAATGGGTGCTTTTATATTTACAGCTCTTGCCAAAATAGGAATTGCAGTAGAATTAGGACAATTAGTTTATAAAAAGAAATAATTATATTATACATAACCAAACTGCCTTTAAAGTTTCATTAACAGTTATACCATTTTTTCTAAAAAGCAATTTTTACCTTAAAAGGTATTATAAATAATGATAATATAATTTTTAGTTGGTATAAAAGTTATAAGGTCAATTTTAAGATTCCATAATCTATAAAAACCTACAATTTTATTTACAACTTATTTATGCAGCAACATAAAATCGGTTAATACCATAGCTGCCAATGCTTCAACAATAGGTACGGCTCTTGGAACTACACAAGGATCGTGACGCCCTTTTCCCATCATTTCAACACTATTTCCATCTTTATCTATGGTTTGCTGCTTTTGCATAATAGTTGCAACAGGCTTAAAGGCTACTCTAAAATAAATATCCATACCATTACTAATTCCTCCTTGAATTCCACCAGAAAGATTTGTTTTAGTAGAACCGTCATCATTAAAAATATCGTTATGGTCAGAACCTTTCATTTTAGCACCACAAAAACCACTACCATATTCAAATCCTTTAACTGCATTTATAGAAAGCATAGCTTTTCCTAATTGTGCATGTAATTTATCAAAAATTGGTTCTCCCAAACCAACAGGCACATTTTGAATAACGCAAGTTACAGTACCGCCAATTGTATCTCCTTGCTTTCTGATTTCATCTATTTTAGAAATCATTTTTTCTGCAACTTCAGCATCAGGACAACGAACAATATTATCTTCCGTTTTATTAAAATCTAAATCTTGATAAGGCTTTTCTAAAAATAAATCACCTACAGATGATGTGTATGCATTAATTTTTATTGATGGTATTACTTGTTTTGCAACTGCTCCACCAACTACCCAATTGGCAGTTTCTCTGGCAGAAGTTCTACCGCCTCCTCTATAGTCTCTATGACCATATTTTTTATCATATGTATAATCTGCATGAGACGGTCTAAAAGAATCTTTTATATGCGAATAATCGTTTGAGCGTTGGTGTACGTTTTTAATAATAAACCCAATGGAAGCTCCTGTAGTTTTTCCTTCAAAAATTCCTGATAAAAACTGTACTTCATCTGGTTCTTTACGCTGTGTTACAATTTTAGACTGACCTGGTTTCCTTCTATCCATATCCTTCTGAATAGCATTAAAATCAATTTCGACACCAGCAGGACAACCGTCAATTACTCCACCAATAGCTTCACCATGTGATTCTCCAAAAGTTGTAATTGTAAATATTTTTCCGAATGAATTAGACATACAAATAATTTAAGCAACAAATGTAAAAAAAGAATTTTACAGAAGGCAGATTTAGCTGTTGAAATAAATTTAAAAAAACCAGAGTTTTATTGCCATAATAACAACCATAACAATTAAAAAGTTACGAATCATACCATCACCTTTTTTAACAGACCATCTACTTGCAAACCAACCTCCTACGGCATTTCCTATGGCTAATGTTAAACCCATTCGCCAATTTATAGCATCGTTATAAATAAAAACTGCAATTGCTGAAAATGTATAAATTAAAACAACCGTAACCTTAATAGCATTACTTTTAACTAAAGAAATATTATTTACCGAAGATAAAATAAATAGCATAATAAAACCAACTCCGGCTTGTATAAATCCGCCATAAATTCCAACAAAAAAGAAAAGTACAATACTTAACCACAAATGTTTACCTGTTGTTTTTTCTATATCGCTTATATGCTTAAATTTTGATTTAAACACCATATAAAAAACAACAATTACCATTATAATTGCCAAAATTTTATTAAAAGTTTCTCCCTTAATGTCTACAGCTATTTGAGCTCCAATAATAGCTCCAATTAGAGCAGAAATACCAACGTAAATACTAAAAGGAAACGTTTTTACTCCTTTACTTTTAAATCCAGCAGTAGTAAATACATTTTGAAAAATAATTGCAATACGATTTGTACCGTTTGCAATATTAGGTGGCAACCCTAAAAATATAAGAATTGGAAGCGACAATAAAGAACCTCCACCAGCAATGGTATTGATAGCCCCAGCAATAATACCTACTAAAATTAATACTAAAATTTCTTCTATTGAATTCATCAAAAAAATTGAAATACAAATGTATTTAAATTATATTAGAATTATTATCAAAAAAAGTTTGAAAAAAGTTTGAGCAAAACAAAAAAGCGTTTTATATTTGCAACCGCTAAGGGAGAAATGGCAGAGTGGTCGAATGCGGCAGTCTTGAAAACTGTTGAGGGTCACACCTCCGGGGGTTCGAATCCCTCTTTCTCCGCAAAACCCTGATAATCATTTGATTATCAGGGTTTCTTAATTTTAAAAATTAAATTAATTAGTTAACAGACAGTTGTTAACTTAACTAAAAGATTTATTTATATTCCAGTTTTATACCTTAGTTATCTATTAACAATATTGTTAAACTCATAGCACCTTGAGCACCAATAACCAAACACTGTTCTATATCCGCTGTTTTTGAAGGTCCTGAAATAAAAAGCCCAAAAGTTCGCTTTCTTTTACCAATCAACTTATAAGCTTCATGTAAATTTGAGCATATATTCTTTTTATTCAAAATAAGTATCAAATCGTTTGTTATAAATGGTAAAACTCTAATGGGAAAATCATTTTCTGAAATCCAAACTGCTCCGTTTTCAGCAACGCCCAATTCACCTTTTACAATAGCTAACTCAATAGATTCTAATTTATGTGGATCTGTTTTTTCTGAAATCAAGATTGTTCCCAATTGAGATTCATCTACACAACTTATTATTTTTGAAATATTTGGATACAAACTTTTAATTTTAGTATCAATATTTTTTACAGAATCTAATTCAATAATAGTACCTCCAACTAATGCTACTTTTTCTTTAAAAGCTGTTAAAACATCAATCTCTTCTTCAAAAGATTCCAAATTTATTTCTGGCGAAGGAATTAATGTAGGCTTATTATTTTTTATAGATTTTAATATTGCATCTCTACCCATTATTTTTTCTATTTATTTTATACCAAGTATCAAAATTCTCATTCTTAATTTCAGGAAGTTCTCGTGCTTTTCCCCAGGCATTTAATTTTGAATACACCATAAATCTAGGTGCGTATTTTAACATAAATCTAGCTGATTTTCCTGCCAAATTGTACAGTGTTCGATTTCTCAATACTTTACCAACTATTTTTAAAACAGTCTTTTTTACAACTGGTTGTTTTACATCTTTCACTATTAATTGTCGCCATTTATACAATTGTTCGTGAATATTAATTTTAACTGGACACACATTAGAACACGAACCACATAAGGTTGATGCAAATGGCAATGAACTATGCTTTGTTAAATCTTTACCAGGTGATAAAATAGAACCAATTGGCCCTGGAATTGTTGCATCGTAACTATGCCCTCCACTACGTCTGTAAATTGGGCAAGTATTCATACAAGCACCGCATCTAATACAATGCAAAGAAGATCTAAAATCTTCTCGGCTTAATTGTTCTGTTCTCCCATTATCTACAATTATAATATGCAACTCTGAACCTTCTGAAGGTTTGTTAAAATGAGATGAATATGTGGTAATTGGCTGTCCTGTAGCACTTCTAGCTAATAATCTTAAAAAAACACCTAAATGTTCTTCCTTCGGAATAATTTTTTCAATTCCCATACAGGCAATGTGCACTGGTGCTAAATGAGCTCCCATATCCGCATTACCTTCATTAGTGCAAACAACTATCCCTCCTGTTTCTGCAACTGCAAAATTCACCCCAGTTATAGCAACATCAGCTTCTAAAAACTTATTTCTTAAATGTTTTCTTGCTTCATTTGTTAAATATTCGGGATTTCCGTTACTGGGTGTAGTGCCTAAATGTTCTTGAAACAACGCATCAACCTCTTCTTTTGTTTTATGAATAGCAGGCAATACAATATGGCTTGGTGTTTCTTTAGCAATTTGAACTATATATTCTCCTAAATCGGTATCAACAACTTCTATACCTTTACTTTCTAAATATGGGTTTAAATGACATTCTTCATTAAGCATTGACTTACTTTTTACCACTTTTTTGGCGTTGTGTGTTTCTAATACCTTATGAACAATTTTATTATGTTCTTCTGCATCGGATGCCCAATGGACTTTAATACCATTTTTTGTTGCATTCGATTCAAACTCGATTAAATAAGTATCTAAATCTGAAAGTACATTTGCTTTAATTCCTGAAGCTACTTCTCTTAAATATTCCCAACCTTTTACATCGTGTGCTGCGTTATCTCTTTTTTCACGAACATACCATAAAGCTTTGTCGTGCCAATTTACTTTGGCTTCATTTTTATTGAATATTGCGGCTTTTTTTGCGTGGTTCATAATTAAATACTGCTATTTAAAATTTCTGCAATATGCATCACTTTTATCGGTTGATTATTTCTATTTATCATTCCTTCTAAATGCATTAAACACGAATGATCTGCTCCTGTAATTACTTCTACTCCATTATCTAAATGATCTTGAATTCGATCTTTACCCATTTTTACTGAAATAGCTTCTTCAAAAACAGAAAACGTTCCTCCAAATCCACAACATTCATCTTTTCTGTTTAAAGACATTAATTCTAATCCATTTACATTATTCAATAAATCTTCTTCTGTTGAAAAATGTGAATCCATTCTTTCTGAACAAGATCCTAAATGCAACCCTCTTAAACCATGACAACTTTTATGCAAACCAACTTTATGAGGAAATTTTGCTCCTAAATCTGTTTTCCCTAATACTTTTACTATAAATTCACACAATTCATAAGCATTATTTCTAACTTTAATTACTTCCGAAGTTTGCTCTAGAATATCGAAATGCTTTTTTACGTGGTAAATACAACTTCCTGAAGGACCAACAATATAATCATATTCTTTAAAATTTTCTACAAAAACCTCACAAGCGCCTTTGGAATCATCTTCATACCCAGAATTTCCTAAAGGTTGTCCACAACAAGTTTGCTCGTTTGGATAATAAACATCAACATTTAATTTTTCCAATAATTCTAACGTTGCAATAGCAACTTGTGGGTATAACTGATTAATATAACAAGGTATAAATAGACCAACTCTCATATAATTTATTTTATTTTTCTATTGTATTTATTCCGTTTTATTTCTGAAAATTAGTCCGTTTTCATTACATATATAACCTAATATAATTCAGATATAGATAACGTATCCTTTAATTTAATTAGGTATCAAATTTTAACTTCTTTTACTTTATCAATTTCAAATTTAGCTAAACTCTTGGGTTTACCGATTGAAAATGAAATTTTCCATCAGCATCATCTAAATTAAATATTTACCCTTATTTTTTAGATAACCTAAATTAAAAAAAGAGCTAATCAATTGTAAACATTTTAAAACTTATAATCAAATCTGAAAGAACTTCAGGTCGTAAAGAAAGAACTTAAATCTTGCCTTACTTCTAACACAAAAATAGTCATTTTTTTACCCATAATTAAAGAGGTAACTTTATTTTAATTTAAAATTTCTGTAATACAATACTACCAACTAGACTCTAACCAACAACCTTTAGTTTCTAAACTAAAGGTTTACCATACTATTTTAGTTATTTTAACAACATATCTAGTTTTAGCTATTAATGGCTAATTTATATAGTGCTATACTCTAACTATTTTTAAGCAAAATTCTATCATCTTTTTAATTTTTCATATCCAACATTTACAACTCACCTAACAGAAAGGGTTACCTTTTTTAAAAAAGTATTAGAAACAAAAGGAGCCGAGTTTATAACAAAAGATGAAGCTATACAGCAATATATACCAACAAAATTAATAGTTAGAGATTCATTATAAAATTATGTATTACATAGGGTTTGATTTCGGAAGTTCATCAGTCAAAGCAACTTTGATTGAAGCAAGTACAGGAAAATCTATAAGGGTTACACAATATCCAGAAACAGAAATGGCAATAGTTTCCGAACAAACTGGTTAGGCAGAACAAAATCCAAATTTATGGTGGAAAAATATTTGTAAAATAACACAAAAATTATTGACACAAACAGGAGTTTCTTCAAAAAAAATAAAAGGAATTGGTATTACTTATCAAATGCACGGAACGGTAGTAGTTGATAAAATAGAGCGGTTTTAAAACCATCAATTATTTGGTGAGATAAAGTTGAGAACCTATTTATTGGGTATTGATTTATAATCTGAATTATTAATAATTTTTACTACAATTATTTAATATATTTATTTAACCTCAACCAGTTTTCTCAATATGTGGCAAATATTGGCTTTTGCTTTACACTCCAAAACCATAACCACCATTTTTAAAAATATGTATCTATGAAGAAACTTTATGTTCTTTTAAAACTAAATATTAATTGATACTATTTTCTACAAGAACTGTAGGTTCAGCCCAGTTAATCCATTTTTCCAATATTTTAACATCTACTCCATCTTTTATTTTAACTAAATTAACATCGTGTCAAAAAATTCTCATATGCCTTTTGGTCTTTAAAATAAACAGAAAACACTTGTTAAACGTTTTTTTTGATTGGTTTCTCTCATAATTACATGTTCATCAGTTACTTTCACCCTGTAATTTACAGAAAAATTTAGGCATAAAAAAAGCTTCTAAGAAAAGAAGCTTTTAAATCTTTGTGGTCAATGAGGATTCGAATTAATGGTTATTCATTTTTATTCCACTATTACAAGTTCAATAGTTCCAGCATCTTGTATTTCGCCAACAATTACTGTTATATCTTCTGATTCATAATTAACATAGCCCTCATGTTCAATTACGATTTCATAATTAGTTGACGGTAATCCTTCAAATTTAAAATATCCGTTATCGTCTGTAGTTGTTGTTGCAACAGATTCTTCTCCTTCAACTGCATCAGATTTATAAAGCTCCACTAAAACATTACTTAATTGAACTGATTCTTCGACTTCATCATCTGATTTATCTCCCGTCACAACCCCTTCAATACTCCCTGAGTTTGCTTCTGCTTCAATTCTAATTACAGGCTTTAAAATATACTTATCTGAACCTGTTTTAATAATTGATTTTTGAACATCCCAATCCATTACAAATGTGTATGAAAACCCACCCTCTAGCACAGTATTTAAGCTTAACTTTAATCCTGATTGTTGTGCACTTGGTGTTTCTAATGGAAATGTTTCTCCTTCTCCCTCAATTTCACCTTCTATTTTAACAGTATTTCCATCTCCTAAAACCAACCTAATTTGCTTTAATGTTCCTGCTTGAATAATCTCATTTGACAATACCAAATTAACTCCCCCTACAAGTTCTGTTAAATCAACTAACTGTTCTCCTTCAAAACTTTTGAAACTTCTCCATCCATCTTCTTCTGAATTATTATATTGAACATCAACTATATTAACATTTACCTCCATATAATCTCCTGGTAAATCAATTAATTTCAATTGAACTCTAGCTGTATTGCTTACATCATCATTATTGTTGCACCCTTGAGTAAATATAACTGAAAGTACTATTATTACAATTGTAAAAATTCTTTTTAACATCATTTTCTATTTTTAATTATACACCAAACTTAGTCTCGTATTTATTAGACCTTAGTTTTTTAAAAAAGTTTTAATTTAATTTTTTTCTAAACTGAGTTTCTAGAAAAAATACCACTAAAGCTAATAAACTAATAATTATAACAATAAATTCTTAATAATATTATGTTCAAATTGATTTAGATACTCCTTTTCAGTAATCAATATACACTTTTTGTATTTAAGTAGAATTTTGCATAAAAAAAGCCTCCTAAAAAGGAGGCTTTAACTTTGGTGGGCAATGAGGGATTCGAACCCCCGACCCCCTCGGTGTAAACGAGGTGCTCTGAACCAACTGAGCTAATTGCCCTAAGCGGTTGCAAATATATAACACATTTCTTATTACACAAAGCTTTTTATTAAAAATTTTTAATTATTTTTTTATCTATTTAAAAATTCAAAAAAAGACAAAAAAAAACGCCAAACCAACTAGTTCAGCGTCAATAATATAATTTACATTTTTATTATTTTACTAATTCTGGAACATTCGTATAAATATAGTCTCCATGACCCGAAAATATTTTGTTGTATCCTTTAAAGAACTCTTTTCGCTTATCTTCATCAGACCAATGTTCATTAACAAGTCTACTTTCTTCTTTAAAAGATTCTTCTATGTCTCCTAAACTTTCAAAGGCAAATGCTTCAATCATATCATCACTATTTGCTCCCCATCTATGAACATGAGTATAATATCCTTTTATATAGTCATTTTTCATAGTCACATTTTCGAAATACTCTCTAAAACCTGAACCTCCTCCAGAACCTCTTTTGTTTACTTTAACATAAAAAATTAATGGTTTATCACCATCTAATTTTGTAGGTTTAGAATAACGTGTAGTCATGTATATTTCATCACTATGATGACTAGAATAATAACTGGATTTCTTGTCAAAAAAAGCATTTCTTTCTTCTTCATTTGGCCAACCTTGATCTACTAATTTATTTGTTACTTCGGTAGCATTATTTATATCTTCCCAGTTTTTATAAATTGAAACTAGTTTTACTTCAGAATCATCTGGTGTGAAATAGTGAAAATAAACTCCATAGCCCAAGATTAAATCATTTTTCATAGTTACTTTATCAAAGTATTCCTTTTCAGTTTCCATCCAATCTGAAAAGTCTACATTGGGATCACTACTTCTGTGAACCGTTGTCACAACAATAAATACAGGTTTAAACTCCTCTACTTTAGCTTCTTGTGAATAAATTTTTGAAGTAAACATAATTGATAATACAAAAATTCCAAGCAATAAATTTTTAATTGTTTTCATGATATATTTATTTTAGTTAGTATTCAAAAACAAATTATTATTCATACAAATAATAAATAATTGAGGTTTAATAAAATGAATAAACAATGGAAAAGGAGTAAGTCTATAAATATAGATCCATTGAATGAGGGGAATATTAGTAGTTATAAAATAAAACTACTATAAATGTCATTTTGATAATACTTGAGGTCTTATATTGTAAATATATTATTATTTTTTGAATAAAAAAAAATATCGTTAATATTACATCTGTTTTGTTAACAAAATCGCAACAAGCTAAACAACTTCAGCAACTACAAAAGTACTACCTCCAACAAAAATTAAATCCTCTTTTTTGGCAGTTTTTAAGGCTTTATTATAAGCATGTTGAACAGAATCATACGTTTTTCCTTTTAAACCAAATGGAATACATTTTTGCTGCAATTCTAGAGCATCTAACCCTCTTGGAATCTCTGGTTTACAAAAATAATAGGTTGCGCTTTTAGGAAACATAGGTAAAATTTCTTTTAAATCCTTATCATTTACAACTCCAAAAACAACATGTAATTTTTCAAACTTTTCATTTTGTAACTGACGTAACACATAAGTTAAGCCTTCTTTGTTATGACCAGTATCGCAAATAACTTTGGGCTGTTGGTTTAAAATTTGCCATCTCCCTAGAAGTCCTGTATTTTTTTTAACATTTAACAGTCCTTTTCTTAAATTTTCATCTGAAATAGCAAAACCTTCATCATTTAACACTTCTATCGTTTTTACAACAGTTTTTAAGTTATGTTGTTGATAAGTTCCTTTTAAATCTGTTTGAAAATTTGAAGTATTCAAATTTGATGCTAAAAACAATGGAGCGTCCTTTTCTTTAGCTATTTTTTCAAAAATAGTAAATACTTCATTTTGAAATTCACCAATTACAACAGGAATATTAGGTTTAATTATTCCAGCTTTTTCAAAAGCAATTTCTGGTAATGTTTCACCTAAAAACTGCGTATGATCTAAACCAATATTAGTAATTACTGAAACTTCGGGAGTTATAATATTTGTAGAATCTAATCTTCCGCCTAAACCAACTTCTATAATTGCAAAATCTACCTGTTGCTTTGCAAAACAATCAAACGCTAAACCAACAGTCATTTCAAAAAAGGATAACTTATGGTATGACAAGAATTCGCTGTTTTTTTTAATGAAATTTATAACATCAGTTTTTCTAATAACTTCACCATTAATTCTTATACGTTCTCTAAAATCTTTTAAATGTGGAGATGTATATAAACCTACTTTGTAGCCAGCTTCTTGTAAAACAGAAGCTAACATATGACTTGTAGAACCTTTGCCATTTGTACCAGCAACATGAATTGTTTTAAACTTTTTCTCAGGAAAGTTAAGATGTTTAGACAAAGCTAAACTATTGGTTAAATCTTTCTTAAAAGCTGTGTTTCCCTGCCTTTGATACATTGGCAACTGAGAAAACATCCAATCGAGGGTGTTATTATAATCCATTAAAAATTATTGAGATAATGAGAATCTGTATTTTATGGTACCAACTTGCTTTGATGGCGCATTAGCATCTGCCTGCCAAGTAGTTTTTAATGCTGCTGCCTTGGCTTGAGTTAGCAAACAATTTGCTGTATTTGTTGAACCTTTAACACCTGCCGTAGCTTTTATTACTCGTCCGTTTGTATCCACTTCAATGCTAACAACTACCAAACCTTCTTCATTACAAATGTAATTTGGTTTTGGCTTGCTTAATGGTTTTCTATTGCCTAAATTATAATCTCCATTTCCGCCACTACCACCATTTCCATAATACCCACTAGCATTAGGATCTCCAGTTATTTTTCCTTTATCTCCTGCTTCATTATCGTTACCTTCGCCTCCAGTTGCTGTTCCTTCTGAATTGCTGACACCACCAATTAAAGCATCTAGTTTTTTTCTTTTAGCTGCTTCTTCTGCTTTTTGTTTTGCAATTATTGCTTGTTTTTCTCGTTCAATTCTTTCTTTTTCTAACTGCGCTTTTTTAGCTATTTCTTCTGTCTTTTTTTTAGCTTCTTGTTGCTTTTTTATTGCTATTGCTTCTTCAGAATCTTGTGTTGCAACATCTTCAGAAACTTCTTGTACTTCTTCAACTTTACTTTCTTCAACAACTTCTTCTTTAACTTCTTGTTTTATTTCTTCTATTTCCTCTTCTATTTTTTCTGGTGCTGGAGCAAGTGGTTCTTTAGGCTGCACATTTCCTTGTCCAACATTTGAAGTACCAAAATTTACTGCAATTCCATATTCTTGTGGAGGATCTAAGTAAGTCATCCCAACAAAAAATAATAAAACTAACAGCAAACTCATAATAACACTTGTTATGGCTGCGGATTTTCTTTTATGTTTTGTATTTAAAAAACTGAACATTTTTTATTTTGGTCTAACGGCTAATATTACTTTAAATCTGTTTCTGTTTGCAATATCCATAATTTTTACTGCTTTTTCTATAGGAACTCCTTCTTCTGCACGTAAAACTATTGTTGGATTCTCTTTACCTGCTAATAAAGCTAACAAACTTTGTTCCAAGCTATTTTCATTCACTTTTTTACTATCAATATAATAAGTTAAATTTTTAGTAATACTTACAGCTGTTGATTGCCTATTTTCTGTTTTACCACTTGCTTTTGGCAATAAAATATCCAATGCACTAGTTGTAACCAATGTAGAAGTTATCATAAAGAAGATAAGCAACAAAAAAACAATGTCTGTCATAGACGACATATTAAAGTTTGGATTTATTTTATTTCTTCCTCTAATATCCATGTGTTATTCTTTATTATTGAAGATTGAAAAAATATTCACCTTCATTTAATATTTCATTTTTTAAATAAACTATATCGGCTCGTTTAATAGGTCTAAAAACTCTACAGATTTTGCTTCCATTTCATATACAACTTTATTGGTTCTAACAACTAAATGATTGTATTGTATGTAAGAAATTATCCCCACAATTAATCCTGCAACGGTAGTTGTCATTGCAGTATAAAGTCCATCAGAAAGCATTTTAATATCTATTTGGCCACCTGCATTTGCAATTTCGTGTATTGCTATAATCATACCTATTACAGTTCCTAAAAAACCAATCATTGGTGCTGCTCCTGCAATAGTTGCTAATACTGGAACGTTTTTTTCCAGTTTATAAATTTGTAATCTTCCCGCATTCTCAATTGCTGTATTAATGTCGGCTAGAGGTTTTCCAATTCTAGAGATTCCTTTTTCAATTAAATGTGAAGCTGGAGAATTAACTTGAGCACATAACACTTTTGCTGCATCTAATTTTCCATGAGAAACGTGGTCTCTAATTTGATTCATAAAATTACTATCGGTTTTTGAAGCTGCCTTAATAGCAAAAAATCGTTCAAAATAAATGTAAAGAGCAACAGCCAACAATACAATTAAAATAGCGATAATAACCTGACCTCCAACGCCTCCATCCATAATTAATTTATAGATTGAAAGTGTTTTTTCCTCAGAAACAACTTCGTTTAACAGATCTTCAGAATTTTGTAACATTGTTAATAACATAGATTATTCTTTATTTTATTTTTCTTTAACGGAAATAGTAATTTAAAATTGTCTTAAAAGCATAAATGCAAGTGCACCTACTACAAAACCTATCGCTGCCAACCAAGCTATATTTTTAAAATACCAAAAGAAGTTAATTTTTTCCATTCCCATAGCAACAACACCTGCAGCTGAACCAATAATTAACATACTTCCTCCTGTACCTGCAGAATATGCAATAAAATGCCATATGTGATCGTCTACTGGTTGTTGAAACATTCCCATACTTGCAGCTACTAATGGCACGTTATCTACTACTGCAGATCCAACACCAAGTAACATAATTACAATATCTGTATTTGGTAAAATTGTTTTTAAAGATTCTGCACCTAAAAATAACATTCCTAAGGATTCTAGTGCGGCAACTGCCATTAAAATACCAAAGAAAAATAATACACTTGGCATTTCTATTCTTGATAATGATTTGTGAATTGGACTATGAAATCCAATAGAATCATGCCCCTCATCATCTATAACTGTTGAAATATTAAATTGAGATCTACTATAAATTTCTGCAAAAACACCTACAACAGATAAAGACAACATCATACCAACATATGGTGGTAAATGGGTAACTGTTTTAAATATAGGAACAAATATAATTGCTGAGAGTCCTAAATATAACATTGTTGGTCCATAACTACTAGTTACTTCTGTCTCCTCTCCTTCAACAATATCTAAATTACCTTTAAAAGGTTTTAAAAATGATGCAATAAACACAGGAACCGCTACACACAATAAGGAAGGAATTATTAAATATTCTACTAACTTTAAAGTTGTTACTTTATTTCCAATCCATAACATTGTAGTTGTAACATCTCCTATAGGAGACCAAGCTCCCCCAGCATTTGCAGCAATTACAATTAACCCTGCAAACCACAAACGAGTGGTTTTATCTTTAATAATTTTTTGTAGAATTGTTATTAATACAATAGTAGCTGTTAAATTATCAATAATTGCAGATAATACAAATGCCAAAACTGCAAAAATCCATAATAATTTTTTCTTGTTTTTTGTTTTAATATAATTTTTAAATGTTGCAAAACCATTAAAATAATCTATAATTTCAACTATAGTCATTGCCCCTAATAAGAAAAATAAAATCTCGGCTGTTTTTCCTAAATGATGCAATAATGTTTCTTCTAACAAATGATGCTTTTCTTCACTTGTAAAACCTGCAAAGCCTTCAACTAATGTATGCACTCCTGAATCAAACCAATTTGTAAAATCATCTATTCCAAAAGCTACTATTGCCCATAAAATAGACATCATTGCCAGAGCAGGAATTAACTTATCTAATTTTAAATTATGTTCTAGAGTAATTGCTAAATATCCTACTATAAATATTATAATAATGAGCGTTTCCATGAAAGTATATATAAATTGTATTTGTTAATATATTAGTTTGAAAGTGCTTTTAAAAGGCTTACAAATATAGTAAAAACTTATACGGGTTTTAAAAGTTTTTACTATAACAATTATTTTTAAAACATAGTTTTATTTGTAATTTACTCATTTACAGATTTAACAAAAATTAACTTAAAAAAAACTTATATTTGTATAATAGCAACCTTTTATTAACAACTTTTACCAAATATGAATTTTAATTTAACAGAAGAACAAATAATGATTCGTGATGCAGCTCGTGATTTTGCAAAAAACGAACTATTACCAGGCGTAATTGAACGCGACGAAAAACAAGAATTCCCAAAAGAACAAATAAAGAAAATGGGAGAACTTGGCTTTTTAGGTATGATGGTTGACCCAAAATACGGAGGAAGTGGTTTAGATACTGTTTCATATGTACTAGCCATGGAAGAGATTTCTAAAATTGACGCTTCAGCATCAGTTGTTATGTCAGTAAATAATTCTTTAGTTTGCTGGGGTATAGAAACTTACGGAACTGAAGAACAAAAACAAAAATATTTAATTCCGTTAGCAACTGGTGAAATAATTGGCGCATTTTGTTTAAGCGAACCAGAAGCTGGTTCCGATGCCACTTCACAAAAAACAACAGCCATAGATAAAGGCGATTATTACCTTTTAAATGGAACAAAAAACTGGATTACAAACGGAGGAACTGCAAGCGTATATTTAATAATTGCGCAAACCGATGTTGAAAAAGGACATAAAGGCATCAATGCATTAATTATTGAAAAAGGAATGCAAGGTTTTGCTGTCGGCACAAAAGAAAATAAATTAGGAATTCGTGGTTCCGATACCCATTCTCTTATGTTTACCGATGTAAAAGTACCTAAAGAAAATAGAATTGGAGAGGATGGTTTTGGTTTTAAATTTGCAATGAAAACACTAGCAGGAGGAAGAATTGGAATTGCTTCACAAGCTTTAGGAATTGCTTCTGGAGCCTATGAATTAGCTTTAAAATACTCTAAAGAACGTAAAGCTTTTGGAAAAGAAATAAGCAAGCACCAAGCAATTGCATTTAAATTGGCAGATATGGCAACGCAAATTGAAGCTGCACGTATGCTATGTATAAAAGCCGCTTGGGAAAAAGACCAAAAGTTAAATTACGATTTAAGTGGTGCTATGGCAAAATTATACGCCGCAGAAATGGCAATGGCAGTTACTGTTGAAGCTGTTCAAATTCACGGTGGTTATGGGTTTGTAAAAGAATATCACGTTGAGCGCTTAATGCGTGATGCAAAAATTACACAAATTTACGAAGGTACTTCAGAAATTCAAAAAATTGTTATTTCAAGAAGTATTCTAGAAGGTTAAAATAATTTGGGCGTGCCGGCAAAAAAAATTGCCGTCGCGTCTTACGTTAAATCTTTTGCAAAAAAGCAAAAGGATAGCACTTCAACCGCTCACGCATTACACTTTTTTAATCACATAAGTAACTACACCCCATATTACTAACTCGTTTTCTTCAGTTACTTTTATAGGTGCATATTTTTTATTTTCTGGCATTAAATACATACACTCTTTTTGAACTTTTAAACGCTTAATTGTAAATTCACCATCTAACATGCATACGGCAATTTTTCCATCTCTGGTTTCAATACTTCTATCTATTACCAATAAATCTCCATCTTCAATATTAGCGTCTATCATAGAGTTTCCTCTAACTCGTGCATAAAAAGTAGCATTTTCATTTTGCACCAATTCTTTATCCAAACTAATTCTAATTTCTTTAAAATCTTCCGCAGGTGAAGGAAAGCCAGCTGCAATATCCTCATTCACAATTGGTCGCTTTATATATACCGTTGTTTCAGGAATATAAAATGTTAATTTATTCGTTTCTACTACTTTTTTCAATCGCATTTTATCTCTATTATTTCATCAATTACAGTGGTATATCTTGGCGATAAATGTTCTTGTTTCATTTTCCAGGTTTTATCTAAATCCTGATTCGCAATCTTAATTACTGGTGTTCGGTATTTTAAATTTATACGATCCATTACTTTCATTAAAGCTTTATGTTTAGGCTCTTCATCTAAAAATAAAGAAAACTGATGTACTTTTTCTGATCGAATTCCCATAACTACTATCCCTGCTTTTTTATAATTATATCCTTGCTTAAATAATTGTTGAATTCCTTTAATTGCAAAGTTACAAATAGTAATGCTAGAATTTGTAGCATATGGTAAATGTACTATCATTCCAACATTTCTTTTTACTGCTGAATAACTACTTGTTCTTAAAAAAACGTATAGATAAGTACATTCCGACTGTTGATTTCTTAATTTTTGGGCGCAAGAATCTGCAAAAGTAGCAATCCGTTCTTTTATAGGTTCAAGATCTCTCAATGCTTTTTCAAAGGTACGTGTGGTTGCTATATTTTGTTTATCCTTAGCAATTTCAAACCCAATAATAGGTGTGCCTGATAGGTCTTGTTTTAAACGTAAACCTACAACTGAAAATTGACTTCGCACATAATCATCAGGTAGTTTTGTAAACTCGTATGCTGAATTAACTTGTCTACTTTTTAATTTTTTTGAAATACGTCGTCCAATTCCCCAAACATTCTCAACTTTGGTCCATTTTAAAGCTTTAATTCGTTGTTCTTCTGTTGAAATAACATATACTCCTTTTGTTTGAACAGAATATTTCTTTGCTATTTTATTGGCTACTTTTGATAATGATTTTGTAGGTGCAACCCCAATACTTACTGGAATTCCAATCCATTTTTCAACAGTTTTTTTAATGTTTAAAACATACGATTCTAAATTTTCAACTTTTATATGATTTAACTTAAAAAATGCTTCATCAATTGAATACACCTCAATATCTGGTGTAAATTCTGATAAAACATTCATAACTCTAGTACTTAAATCTCCATACAATGAATAATTCGAAGAAAAAACATGAATATTATTTTCCTTAAAAATCTTTTCATATTTAAAAGCTTCTGCTCCCATTGGAACAAATTGCTTTGCCTCACTACTTCTCGCAATTACGCACCCATCATTATTAGACAAAACCACTATTGGTTTTCCTATTAAATTGGGTTTAAATATACGCTCGCAAGAAGCATAAAAACTGTTACAATCTAAAATGGCATACATCACTTCTAAATTTTGTCTAAATTATAAAGAATATCATTTATAAATAAAAAAAAGAACAAAATAATTAATGAATGAATGTTTATTCATATATTTGCAACTAAATTTTAATTCTAAATAAATGGCTCGAAAAATAGATGACGAAAAATTAGTACGTATAAAACAGGCAACCATGAAAACCATTGTTGATTATGGTATAGAAAAAACAACAATTGCCATGATTGCAAAAAATGCAAATGTTAGTGGTGGGTATTTATACAGACTTTATAGTGGTAAACAAGCACTAATTGATGCATTATATTTTGATAAAATAACTTCATTAATTGGTGAGCTAGAGTTTCTAATTAACTTAAAGCATACAAGCATTGTCCCAATTATAAAAACATTTATACAAAATAGAATTGTGTATGCTATAAACGAACCTGAAGCTTCAAAGTTTTTCCACCAACTACTTCATAATGATAACTTTACTTTACCAAATACTTTAAAAGAAAAAAGTATTTCATTAATGCAACAACTGCTAACTATTGGGAAAAAATCTAGTGAAATAGGAGAAAATGTTGGTTTATTAGATTTAAACTATCACATTTTTACATATGTAATAGATTATATTCATTTTAAAAGAACCAACTTTTTAGGAATTGAAGAGGCTATAAATAACGACGTTAAGTATTTAACAAACAATGTTTTAATCATACTAAAAAAAGATTCTTAATAATGTTTACTAATTTAAAATTGGGGTTAAAACCAACTGTAAAAAAAATTACTATTCTTTTAGTTTTTATAACAACAAGTTTTACCGCTCAAGAACTATCTCTAAAAGATGCCTATAAATTAATGCTTTTAAAAAATGGTGATTTAAATGCTTCGCAACAGGAAGTAAATGCAAAACAAGAAGAACAAAAAGCAATAAAAGGCTTGCGCTATCCCTCACTAAGTATTTCAGCTACGTATTTAAATTTAGACGAAGATATTAGCGTAGATTTAAATGATCAACGCAATATGATTAGCGGAATTGTTGGAGTTCCAGATCCTGCAATATTAGGCGATTGGAATTTTACTTTACAAGACAAAAATTTAGGTTTTGCAAGTGCAGATATTAAATGGCCAATTTTTGCAGGTGGAAAAATAAATGCTGCAAATAAAGCTTCAAAAATTAACTACGAGCTCTCTAAAAATCATCATAAAATAAAGGAAAATACATTAACCATTAAGTTAATAGATTATTATTTTAAACTTAAATTAGCTAAAGAAGCTGAAGATTTACGCCAAAAAGTTTATGAAACTATACTACTACATAACGACCATGCAACAAAATTATTTGAAAATGGAATTATTCCAGAAGTAGAGACTTTAAATGCTAAAGTAGCTTTATCTAATGCTAAACGCGAATTATTAGCCGCTCATAAAGATGTGTCTTTAGCAACCACTGCAATAAAAAATTTGATTGGAGGTGAAAATTTTAATACCACTTCAACCGCTTTTATAAATCCAACAATTCAAACTTCTTTAAGTGAATTTCAACAAGAAATGATTAAAGAAAATGAACAATTAAAGTTTTTAGAAAAAAACCAGGAGTTAGCTAAAATTGGTATAAAAATTGAAAATAGCGAGTATTTTCCAACAGTTGCTTTATTTGGTAAACATACTTTATGGAAAGACAATCTATCACTATTAGAAACAAAATGGTTGGTAGGTGTAGGCGCAACCTGGGAATTGTTTAACGGTTTTACAAGAGAACATAAAATTAAAGCTGCAAAACATAAGGTCTTACAAGTACAGGGATTAGAAAAACAAGCCAAATTAAACTTATTAACCTATACCGAAAAATTATATAACGAATTAGAAAAACAACGTGAACAATACAATAGTTTAGCAGCAGATATGGCTCTAGCCGAAAAGTTAAAGTTTATGCGAACTCGTGCTTTTGAAGAAGGAACAGGAACCTCACTCGAAGTAATTGATGCTACTTTACAACTAACTCAAATTAAACTATTTAAAATAAATGCACTTTACCAGTATAATACAACCTACGGCGAATTAATGGTAAATCTTAATAAAACAGAAAAATTCTTGAACAAAATTTAATGTGAAATGAAAAATTCAAAAGTTATAAAGTCAGCTGTAAGCATCGTTATTATTTCAATTTTAGTGCTTATAGGAATTTGGTTTATTAGCAAACCAAAAACAGTTATTTTACAAGGTAGAATTGAAGCTAAAGAAATCTATTTATCATCAAAATTACCAACTCGTTTAAAATCTATTGAAGTAAAAGAAGGTACAAGCGTAACAAAAGGGCAATTATTAGCAACCTTAGAAAATCCAGAAATTGATGCTAAAGAAGTACAAGCTCTTGCTGCAAAAGATGCTGCAAATGCACAAAAAAACAAGGCTACAAACGGCGCAAGAAAAGAGGAAATTAATGCTTATAAAAGTTTATACGAAAAAGCTACTGCAGGTGCAAATGTAATGCTAAAATCTTACGAGCGTATTGAAAACCTTTTTAAAGACGGAGTTGTTTCAGCACAAAAAAAGGATGAAGTTTTTGCTAAAAAAGAAGCTAGTTTAAACGATCAAAAAGCAGCATATAATAAATATCAATTAGCATTAAAGGGTGCCAGAAGTGAAGATATTGAAGCTGCAAGTGCTTTGGTAAGAAAAGCTGAAGGAGCATTAAGTGAATTAGAAAGTTATAAAAATGAACGTTTTATAATAAGTCCTATAGATGCAGAAGTGCTAGATTTTTTACCTGAAGAAGGTGAATTAATTGGTGCAGGTTATCCAGTAGCACATTTAGTAGATCTTTCTAATTCTTATGCAATTATAAATATAAAAGAGACAAGCTTGTATAATTTTAAGAAAGGTTCCAAATTTAAGGCAACTATTCCTGCTTTAAACAACAAAGAAATCACATTTCAAATTTATTACGTAGCTGCTTTGGGCGATTATGCTACTTGGAATGCAACAAAAGCTACTGGCGATTTTGATATTAGAACTTTTGAAATAAAAGCAAGCCCAATAACTCCAGAAACAGAATTACGCCCAGGAATGAGTCTTTTAATTGATTACTCACAATTCAAAAAATAAAAATGAAATCGTTTTTACATATTGCAAAACGTGAATTTAGAATGTTATTTCATAACAAATCTATGTTTATTTTTGCTGTAATTTTACCTTTCATTTCAATCCTTTTTTTTCTTACACTATTAAATAAGGGTGTTGCAAGAGATTTACCTGTTGCCGTAGTGGATTTTGATAATTCGGCTACTTCTAGAAATATAATTAGTCAAATAGATGCAACTCCAGAGTTAAAAGTAGCTTTTAAACCAATTAGCCAATTAGAAGGTGAAACTTTAATAAAAGAATTGAAAGTTTATGGAGTGGTTACTATTCCTAAAAACTTTGGAAAAGATTTAAATCAAGGAAAACAAGTTTCAATTATAAATCAATTCAATAGTAATTTATTATTGGCTTCTGGACTAGAGAACAAAGCTTTTAAAAGTGCTATTGCAACTATTTCGGCTGGAATAAATATTAAAAAACAACTAAAAAAGGGAGTTTATATTAACCAAGCAAAAGCAAATTTTCAACCTATAACCTCAAATAATCACGTACTTTCAAATCCATATACCAATTACTCCTATTATTTAAACTCGGGATTTTTAACGCTCTTTTTTCAAATATTTGTAATATTAACTACTATTTATTGTTTTGGAAACGATTTAAAATATAATAAAGGTGAAAAATTATATAATATAGGTAAAGGTAATGTAACAACAATTATACTTGGTAAAATTACACCTTATACACTTTGGTTCATTTTAGTTGGGCTTATATTCTATTTTTCAATGTTTATTTTTAATGATTTTCCTTTAAACGGAAATAAAGCAATTGTTTTACTTGCTTTGCTTTTACTAATTATAGCATCGCAAGCTTTTGCTATATTATTTATAGCAATCAGTAACAGTTTTAGAGAAGCACTAACTTTTGGATCTGGATTTGCAGCAATAAGTTTATCATTTTCAGGAATTACATTTCCAATTTTCGGAATGCCAAAAGTGCTTCAATGGATAAGTCAATTATTTCCTTTTACGCATTTCTTTGATTTATTTCTAGATCAAACTCAAAGAGGAATTCCAGTATATTACTCTATGTATGCAATTTCTTGTTTGGTAGTATTAACAATTGTTCCAATAATATTAAGTTACAATAAGTTAAAAAAACTTTTAATAAATGGTGTTTTCCTTCAACGTATTTAATAATGAAAAATATAAATAAAAAATACCATCGAACTAAAGTCTCATTTAAAAATGCATTTATTACCGAATGGAATGCACTAAAATCTGATAAAGCTGTATTGAGTACATTCTTTTTTGTAGCATTTGGTATACTAACAGTTTATACCTATATCTATTCAAAAGAAGTTATTACCGAAGTTCCTGTAGCTATTGTAAATCAAGATGCTACTAAAACTAGTAGAGATTACATAGCAATGCTAAATGCTTCTGAAGGAATTAAAACTATTACAAACTACGCAGATATACAAGAAGCAAAAAGGGATTATTATTCAAAAAAGGTAATGGGAATTTTAATTGTTCCAAAAAACTTTGAAAAAAATTTAAGAAGCGGAAAACAAACAACTATTACTTCATTTTCTGATGCTTCTAATATGATCTTTTACAAAAAAGTATTGGTTGATATTACTGTAACTACAGGAAATTTTAATGCAGGAATTGCTATAAAAAAAGATATGGTTCAAGGGACACCTATTGCGATTGCAAAACAAAATTATATTCCAATTCAAATTATTTCAACAAGTTTATTCAATACATCATCTGGGTATGCAACCTATATAATACCAATACTAACAGCCTTAATAATTCAATTAGTAATATTAATGGGAATTGGCATTTTAAATGGTTCTAGAAAAGAAGATAATACCATATACGCTAACTTCCCAAGGTTATTACATAAAGGAGGTGCCATTCCAGTACTGTTAGCAAAGGCAAGTTTATATTCACTAATTTTTGCTATTATTTTACCAATTCAAATAGGATTAATTTACGCAGTATTTTCAATTCCAATACGTTCATCATTAATCCTAATATATCTTTTTTCATTACCCTATTTAACTTCAGTTGTGTTTCTAGGAATAGCAATTAGTGCACTCTTTAAAAGAAGAGAAGACTCCATTGTGTTTTTAGTATTACTCTCAATTCCAGCTTTAATGTTAAGTGGATTATCGTTCCCTATGGAAGGGTTTTCAAATTTCTATCAACAATTAGCTAAATTACTTCCGTCAACGTCTGGAATAACAGGGTTTATAAAATTAACACAAATGCAGGCCACATTTAATCAAGTATTTAACAACTGGATTCAACTTTGGTTACTTACAATAATATATTTTGTAATTGCAGTAATTACACTAAAAGTTAGAGTAAATATAGAAAGAAGAAATATTAAACATTTATAGACTAAAAATGATGTTCTAATAATAAAATTACTGTTATATTTTCTATAAATCGTTTCTTATATAAAAAACTACACTCTATAAGTATCTGCTTTCCAGTTTTTTATTAACTTCTTAATTTCTTTTTCTGATAAATGTTCTTTTACAGCCTTATCCGCTAAGGCAACAGATTCTTCATCTGAAGCAAAGCGTAAACCAATAATTTGACGCATTGTTAATTTTGAACTCAGCACCTTGCCCGTTAGTAAATAATGTCTAAAATTCTCTTCTGCCTTAATAGCTCTATCTTGTGCTTTTAATGCAAATGCTCTCACATAATACATCATAATCAAAAGAATGAATGGAATTAATACTAACAAAGATTCGGAATATAAATTTTCTTCAGAAGCATTTAATAAATTTATAATTGAACCTATAAGTAAAGCTAGAATTGAAATAAATAAAATACCGTGAAATCCAAAAACCATTTTACTATGGTTACTATAATTTTGCTGTTTCATACATAAAATTTAAAGTTATTAATTGTAAATATAGATTATTTTAAATTGAAAACTTATCAATAACTTACCTATAACCATTTTTAGTAGCAATAGGATTAGTTTATTTTAATATAAATTTAAATTTAATGTAAAAAAAAACCTTCAACAATTAAGTTGAAGGTTTTCAAAAGAAAGGCGGTGACATACTCTCCCACCATAGTGGCAGTACCATCTGCGCT